>Ga0098040_1000302_pt1 | contig 23370 bp, 8 predicted proteins | sample 7_EtaG_FD_75065 | JGI IMG/M metagenome (GOLD analysis project Ga0098040, IMG submission 75065) | Marine viral communities from the Subarctic Pacific Ocean - 7_ETSP_OMZ_AT15161 metaG | ecosystem: Environmental > Aquatic > Marine > Oceanic | place: Pacific Ocean | collected 2015-01-08
AGATGCATCAAAAGTATCAATATTAGATTCTGAAGTTGTTGTAGTTGTTGCTGTAGCAGCATCTAATTTAATTATTGTGGTTATACTTCCAGCACCAATCTCTAAACCACTTCTAGCAGTAGCGATACCAATAGAATCTACATGGGTGACATCATCATAAGTTACCGTTCCACCAACACTTAAATTTCCTGTAAGAGTAAGGTTAACTCCAGTCGCACCATCTACTAATGTTGTAGCTTCTCCAGTCCCAGAAAGTGCTGTACTAGCAATACCAACCCACTCTGTTCCATTAAATATTAAAAGTTTATTTGCACCTATGCTTTCATCAAAACTAACGTCTCCAAGGTCTTTTATGAAACCAGCACCACCTCCACCAATAGATGAAAGTTGAATCTGTATTCTGTTAACAAACAGTCTGTAGTGATCCTGCAATTGCTTGAGGGTCACATAATTTTTATCTAATGATGTGAGAGGATCACTAGTCTTAGTATCTGGACTTCCTGGAGTGATTGGAGTATCTTCAGTCAGAAGTGTTTTTTCACTAAACTTAGAAAGAACATCTTCAATATGATTTACTTTTTTAATAAGATCCTGATTCTTCTCTTCAATAGTATCAATATGAAGTTTATTAATTACGTCCCGAACTTCCTCTTTAATACTTTCAATGTGCTCATTCTGTTTCTTAATATGTACTTCATTTGTGCTTAAGTTGACCTCAAGATCTTTAATCTGCTCAACTAAATCTTCTTCAAACTTATAAACTTCCTTCTTTAATCTATCATGATATGCAGAAGTACTGATGTCAAGATTAGCTTGAAGTTCTAAAACATCTTGAACTGTGGTTTCTTCAATCTTTTCAAGTTTTTCTGCAAAATTTTCTAATCTACCAGAGAATGCTTTTAGTTTTTTATCCTCTATTACCTCTTTCTTTTTAGAATCTTTACACAATCTTGCATATGATTCAAAGATTTCTCCAGTTTGATTTTTTGATTCTTGAACAGTTGTTTGAACTTTTTCTAAAAGAGAATCAATATCAGTTTCTTTGATATTATTAACTTTGTATAGATTTTCTATTTGTTCTGTTAAATCACTAACTTTTTTTAGAACAGATTTTTCTAATTCCTTGACTTCCTCTTCCGACTTTAATTTAGATTCCACCAGCATTTTGCTGTACTTTGGAATTTCTGTATTTGTAAATTCTTTGACCGTGGAATTTAATTCCCCCAATCTTTCCTGATAAGTTTGATTGATAAAGTTAATTTTTTCATCAAAAATATTCTGAGATTCACTGAGTTTCTCTTCTGTCCTTAACTCAGTTTCAGCAAAAAACTTTTTATATTGAGGTAAATCTTCATTGATGAGATCAACAACAACACTATTAATATCTCCAACTTCTTCTCTTATAGAAGACAGACTATTTTGATTGATTGTCTCAACATCTGTCAGGATAGTATTAACTTCTTTATTTACATCTGCTCTAATTATATCAAGATTTTCTTCTACAGAATCTTTTAAATTTGCAAATCTGCTATCAATTCTAATTTCTGATTTTGAAATTAAATCTTCGTATTGTGGAACTTCAACACTTATAAATGAATTGACCATTTCAGATAGATCTGAAAAGTCATTGCTAATTTTATTTACAATATCCTCATTAACTCCAGATATTCTATTTTCAATTTTTGCAATTGCCTCTTCTACAAAAAAGAGATGTGCCATCATGGCATCATTCAGATCTTCTTTTTTGATTAAGGTCTGAATTTGTTTCTTTAAGTCTCCAATTTCATTGGAGATAGTTTCAACTTTTTCGACGTTTTCTTTAAAATTACCAAATGTTGAAGAAAAATCAGTAATTGACTGAATATTATTCAGGTTAGTTTTAAATACATCAAAAGCCTCTGAGATTTTTTCAATCTTCTTTGGTTTAGACGAAGAAAATTCTTCCTTCAAAGAATCAAAAGAACTCTTTTCTTCAGGTTTGATATAAAAATCGGAAGGCTTCTTTAATGCCACTTAATATTACCCCATCTATAGTTATATTTATTTTTTCTCTGTGTCTTCATTTTGAGACTTGAGAAATTTGGATAGATCTGAAGTAGATCCAACAAAAAGTGCATTTGTTACATTAGTAGGGCCTTTTTTAGACTCCTCATTAACATCTTTGAGTTTCTTCTGAAGATCTAATAGTTTATCTGTCGCATCAGCAACATTTTTAATTAGTTGTCCAGCGACTTCATATGCTCTAGGCATTTCACTTTCTTGAGCTAATTCAAGAATACCATTAATCGCTTCCTGACCCTTTTCAATTATAGAATACAGATTACCTCTCGTATATTCATAATCTTTATTAACATCACTCTTTTGCCTATCTATTTTTTTAGCGACTTCTATGGACTCTTCTTCTCCAGAAACAATTTCAGTTTGTACATTAAACACTTCATCTAAACCATTATAATTCTTAGCCATAATTAAGAAATACTTCCAGTAAATCCGAAGTCGTCACCAAATTCGATAATATCACTATCCTCTGTGGCAGTGTAATCAATACCTTTAACCTCTGCCCCCTTCAAATGATCTGAAACAGTTGTTCCATCTTTACCTCTCTCTACAGTAATTTTGTTACCAGCAATCTTGGTAACGAACATTTCTTCTCCACCAATTTCAATATATTTTTTAAGAGTAACTGAGGATCCACTATCAACATTAAATGCTGTCGTAGATATATCAACATCTTCAGAAAGATTAGTGACGACATCTCCAGTGTAATCTTTAATTGCTCTTGGTTTGACACTATATGTAAGATCTCTAACTGTACTCTTACTGTCTCCGGAGTAATAAGAAACCGAAGATCTCTTGACAATATCTGAGGTTGCAGAGGAAACAGGACCAAATAGATATGTCTTTGCTGTAAATCTTAAGGTATAAAGAAGAACTCTACGAGTGGAGAAATCTCCCTCATAATCGTCTTGCATTGTTATATTTTCCAATATAACAGGAATATCTCTTTTTTCGCTTATTGGTCCAACTAAATTTACTGTTAAATTATATTGTGGTTGAAAATATGGTAAAATTTGTTCTACAATTTGTAAAGCATCATCATTCAATTTGGACATGATACTCAATTCAAATTGCATATTATATGGAACTGGCATGTATGCTTTCTTGACACCAGTATCATTAGCAGGATCTTTAACCGTGAACTGTTGAGTTGTAGTTACCTTTCTACTTTGATCATAAGTCAGTCCAATAAATTCAAAAGACATTCTAGGGAGAGTCATTGCTGTCCCTTTACTTAAATCTGGCGACTGCTCTAGTCGTGCAAGAAATTTTTGCGTAGGTCCATAAGCAAGAGGAACCCTGATAATACTTGTTGTACTATCAGAATCATCTTTATGCTCAATCTCTAATGAATTGAAAAGAGTGCCAAAAGAAATGATAGTCTTTCTTAAAATTTCGTTGTAAAAATATTCAAACATTGTTCAAACCTACACTAACCCACATATTGAGATATTTTTATTTATGGTGTACCAAAAGGATTCTGTTCAGAGAAGTCTAAAATTGAATCAGCCTCTGTCTCAATAGCATTATTATCTGCAAAATTTGTAAGTGGTGGGAATGTTTCTGATGTTCTCAATACATATTGAGCTCCAGATTCAGAACCTGTTAGAGTTTCTCCTCTAACAAAACTTCCGTTCACATTCATGACCTCTAATTGATTGGTGGATTCATTCCATATCCTTACTCTAGCAGTAGTTCCACTTGATGATCCAGTTATAATCTCATTAAACTTAAACGATCCAGAAGAATCTGAAACAGGATCTTCAACTATTATCGTAGGTGTTATTACATAACCATGTCCAGCATCTGTAATATAGATTTTTTCAACTGCTCCTGCAGATGTTAAAGTTGAAATACCTGTCGCTGTAGCAATTCCCAAAGTATTATGATAGTCAATATAATTCTTGTCACCAACAGTATTTGAAATTGATACTGTTGGTGGTGTTAAATATCCGCCACCACCATACGTGATTAAAATGCCGGTAACGATGCCACATTGATCTCTACCAAGTTCAAACGCAGAAGTTGCAATACCAACATTTGTTGCTGCAGTTGACATGATGATACTGCTTTGACCAATACCAGAGACAAATGCATTTTCTACGATAAAATTATAAGAGTCACTATATCCAACACCCAGTCTTACTCTATCTCCAACAACAACTCCAAGAGTGTTGATTCCAGTAATTGTTGTAGATCCAATACCAACAGTTCCTTGATAATGGATAGAATTGAATCTTATCGTTGCAATACCAGTTGCAGTAAATGTGCTCGCTGCTCCAGTTGGGGCAGCAATTGTGACTGTAGGAATCGCATTGTAACCATATCCACTGTTACCAATTGCAATTGAAGTGACTGATCCAGCAACTGACACTGTTGACGTTGCTGTTGCTCTAATAGGATATGGGACTGCAAAATTGAGTGTTGGAGTAACTGTATACCCAGCTCCGATCGTTGCCCCAGTGCCAACACACCATGGATCTGTGGTGCTATTAAATCCAACTGCAGTAACAACTCCGATAGAATTAACTGTCGCAATGCCAAGTGCTGTTGTGGTTGGACTAACAGTTCCTGTTCCAAGTCCAACAGAAACTTGTGGTTTTGAAGAATATGCTTTACCCCCAGTAGAAATTGCAACACTACTACTATCAATTGCTGATCCTGAACTATATGCGGATGCAGCACTTTCTACAAGACCAATGGTTGCTGCAGCATAAGCATACCCCGGATGTTCAATTGTAACTATAGGAGCACTAGTGTAAAACTTACCAGAATTGCCAATAGAAATTTGCGTAACATTTCCCCCATATAATGTAAATGCATTGATTGAGGCAGTCGCTGTAGCAGTGATTCCTGACCCTTCAGGAACCCCAAACGTGACCGTAGGTGCAGTTCTATAGAATACGCCACCAGTGGTGCCTCCTGGGAACAGGAAGGCGGAAGAACCAACGCTTATAGGTGCAGACATAATACTGACTCCACCACCAACCATTGGTGTTGCAAGAACTGCAGTTGCTGCAGCTCCGACATGTTTTGGTGTGGAGAATGTTACTGTAGGAGAATTAACATATCCTCCACCTGAAGAACTTACAGTGACTACTCCAACTCCACCAGTTGTAGAAATTCCTGATGTAGCGGCCGCTCCAGATCCTCCACCACCACTAAATTTAACCGTAGGTGCAGAAGTATATCCTGTTCCTGGATTGACTATTGCTACTCCCTGAACAGATCTTAATTTATTATTTGTGTTTGTATTGCAAACATTTATACCACTTATCATTTGAGAAGCTGTTCCTATTCCAGTTACTGAACCTGCAAATCCTACTGATGAAACTCCTACTGTTGGTAAAGTGCTATAACCCGCTCCTCTATTAGTGAGCCTTATGAACCTGATACCATTGTTTACGAGTGAGGTATTTGCTGTAGCAGTAGATCCCGTTCCAACAACATAGAGGAGTTGTGCTATTCCTATAATTGTTGACGTGCCACTCTCAGATGTTCCATCATAATCATCTCCGATCAACTCATTATCAATCTCTTCAACTCCAGTATCGATAACTTCATCTTCAATACGGAAGAGTTCACATCTCAACTCATAAACGTAGTTTTTTTGTAATTGATAGAATGGTTTTTCGTGCTCTACATATTTAATTTCAAATAACCTATCTCCTAAGGGAAAATATATTAAATCTCCTTCTTTTGGTCTAGTTGAAAGTTTTACATCGGATTCATTCTTCATCAATGGAGAAATATAAGTCTCAAATCTCTCCTTGGAAATAATTAAAGTTATTTCATTCGTCGCTTGAATGCCAAATTTAGATAGAAGTGTTGGATTATCACCATATCCTTCAAAAGATTCGACATAAGCCTCTATTGGATAAGCATCATCAAACTTTGATTCTATTACTTCTCTTATAATAGTATTTTGTGTTAGATATTTTCTTGGCAAAAAATGTACATTTATGCCATATATCCTTAACTGTTCATTAATTAAATCCTGGACAAGATTTTGCTCTCCAGAGGATCCTTGTTGAAAAAATGGATTTAACATAATCTCTATCCGATCATATCAAAAGGTGGAATTTCATATGTATTAGACATTTGTTCTCTAATAATTTCAAGATCTTTCATCCCATCATCATATATTTGTCGGCCGTTCAACTCTGTTCCTCCTGGAAGTTTTACGCCTTGGAATTTGATCAAATTTTGACCCCACTGCCTTTTAATAAGAGCAGTTAAATATTTTTTTAGAAAAGAATCGTTATAAACTCTAGCATGGTCTGAAGGATCTATTATTCGATAACAATCAAGAACCATATAATCATCTTTCCTAACACTAGCCCAATCAATATCAAGATATAAACGATCTTGTCTTTGATTAAATCTTATTTGTTTTTCTGTGTTCAATGCAAAATCAATATCTTCAAGGTATCTCTTAGTCATTGCATAACTAAGAATTTCTGCTGATCCTAAACCATAAATGTCATTTAAGAACAATTGATATTTAACACTGAACATGTTATTTGTTGCAGTGTTGGATCCATCAAAACGGAAAATTTTGTTTATACCAATAACTGCTGGTGGAACTTGAATGTAATTATTGCTTTCAGTAAATGCAAAAGATGATGTGCTACCCACACTATGAGTAACCGTAGTTGTAGTAATTCCACTGACTCCTGATGTATCAGGACCTTTTCCCCTCTTTACATCATCTTCAGTAATTTTATAATGTAAAAAAGTTTGTATTACTCCATCAAAATGCCTTTCATGAAAATATTGAATTGCATCATCTACTAGATCCTCAATTTGCTCATCCGCAACATTGATTTCTAGAACTGGAGCTCCCAGTTGTCTTTTGCAGTAATTAATGAGGTCTGTTCTACTTGCTGGTTGTGCCATTTATTCACAAGTTTCCTAAGTGTATTTAGGGAGCTGCTGCTACCGGAGGTATTACTAAAATGTTCCCTCTAACGAGAGAGTACGTGGTTGATGCTGCACTTACAACTAAGACATCGTAAACATATCTTCCCTCATTCAAAGATCTGGTTACTCCAGAACTTAATGATATTTTCAATTTACCATCAGTTGCACTTGTAAATCCAACTGTAAATGCGGTCGTTATGCCAAGAGTAGCCCCTATAGAAACACTCTTTGATATAGCAGCGGAACCTGAATATCCACTCAAATTAAATGCTGAGTTATTGGTTCCAACAACTTCAAAGTTTCCCTCAAAGTTTGCTCCGCCAAGTATACTAAAATTAGTTTCTGGCGAAGCACCTGCATCCGGATCAAAAGTAATTGTTTTAGTTGCCATTTGTTAAGATCCTTAATAGTGATTTGATTTCATTTAAATCATCTTTCATACTAGCAAAGTCAGTCTCAAGGTTTTCTATAGTTTGTTTTTCATCATTTTTTACATTACGACGACGTATGTAATCATTATATTGAGACTGACTTGTATTAATAATGCAGTTTGTTGTAGTATCCCTAACAAGATGAGTTTGATCCTTTACTTTATGTTTCATATTATGCAGTAGCAATAACTCTCAAGTCTTTCATTCTTGGTGGATAAGTTTGATTTAAACTTGTCATAACAACCTTAACTCTAAAGGATTTAAACGAAGGTAGATCGTCCGCAGTAAATGTATACTCTCTAAAGTCTAAATCTTCAGAAGCGAATCCAGAGACATCAGATACTGTATTGTAAGTATCAGATTTGCCATTACTATTTTCAAGAGCAATGATTTCTCCACGATCATTCAAGTTATCAAAACCAGGGAATGGTACGAATATAGGATCAAAATTAGCAGTTTCACTAACCGAGTAGAATACTCTGATGTCCGCATAATTGTTAACATGTGCATCAAGTATTACCTTAAGCGACGAAGCAGGATTTTCTAAAGTATTTTCTTTAGAAATATACTGGCAAGATGTTGGATCATCATTCAAACTATTAACTCTATTGTCTTGAGCATAATTTGTGATTGGAGCATCAACTCTATTGGTTGTGAAAATCGCACTTAATCTTTGAGCGTCAATGACAGGAGAAAGAAATTCGCTGGCAGTAGTAAGTTCGAGAGAAACATTCAATGAACGCTCCCCTGGAAGATCCTGCAAAGATGATGCTGAAGTTTCATTAACTCTGGAAGCAATAATTCTTGGGGAAGTGAGATAATTGCTATTGTTGAGTGTAAGAGCTTCCCTATCTTGAACGACGAATGGAAGATCAGTACCAGCACCAGATCCATCATTCAAACTTGTTCCTGAAATAGATCTAATTGTTGCATTAATATTTGTTCCAGGAAGAGTCAAATTCTGAATCTGTGGGGTAATGATTTCGTACTGCATATTTTGAGTAGCTTTGACACTAAACCCACCAGTAGATTTGGTCTGATCGAGATAAAGAATTGGGAAACTTTCTCCAGTTGTTCTGGCAACTCCAGAAGTTGCCATATCAATATTAAGGTTGTAAGAATCAAATGCAATTGGATTAGAAACGGTTACATCACTAAGAAGATGTTCCTTATTAATTCGTCTTAAAGATACTCCACCAAGTTCATATTTGTAAATAGGAGTTCCTGCAGAATAATCGGTAGCAACTGTTCCATCAACCTGTCTTGTGATTCCTCCAAGAGTATTGTTAGAAGATTCAGTGTAAGACAGAATCTCATCACCAATCAGAAGGTAACCAGCATTAGTTGTACCAACACCAACATTTTCAAAAGTTCCAAAATCGGATGAGTCATCAATGCTGATGCCGCCCGTAGATGATGAATCATAAGCAACAGAAATCTTTGTTGGCATAATATCGGGTTCAATATCAGAAATAATTACTCTGTTAGTTTCATGGTGCATTCCATGATTCTTATGATCAACAACAATGTGACGACCATCAGAAATTGTAACAATAGAACTGACACGAGAAGCGGCATTCTCTCCACCAAGAGTGGTTCCAATACCAACGCTGTTAGTAAACATGATTGTGTTTCCAACACCAGTAATAAAGTCTCCTTGAACATTGTCAAGAATTAACTGGTTTGTAGAACCAAGGGAAACAACAGAGAATCTAGCATTTGTTCCTGTCTCTTGATTACCAAGTCCTTCAGTAATTTCAAGAACATCACCAATAGTGTAACCAGATCCACCACTACGAACCGTTGCAATAGAAACCACGCCATTAACAACATGGACATCTGCTGTTAAATCTAAACCAGTGCCAGTTATATTAGACATCGCAGTGTTATCGTATCCGCGACTTCCACTGTGTGGAGTAAATCCAATACCAGCATTGATAAGATTAAGTTCACCTGTTGCAGAACCGGCGCTACCGACATAGTTGCCAGTTGCATTGGAATTTATTTGATAAATCGTGTTTCCGATTTCGGGAACATGACTACCACTATTTGCAAAGTTCAAACCTGTTGTTAATCCCACTCTAATTTTTCTAGAATTTAGATTAATTGGATCTGGCATTAATGTAGGAATTTGAGCATTTCCTTCAGCAAGAACAGGGCTATAAATTTCCACGGTTCCAGATTCGGAGAATCTTGCTCTGTTAATTACAAACTTGAGATCTTCCCATTGACTAGGATTCCATGTAGAACCATTCTGAGACTTGAAGAATGAACCAAGATTTGGTTGCTGAGAAACAAACTGATCAGTAAGTAGATCGTTTTCGCCAACTCTTGAAATCCAAACCTTATATTTTGTGGAAGCAGAAATTAAGACCATTGCATATTCAGTCTGTTCCTCAACATATACTGGAGAATCAAAGAATATTCTAGTTCCAACATCACCATCAGTAGATGTTTCAATACCTGCAGGAGCAATCGCCACTTCTGAGAATGGTAAAATAGTATCTGTTGGAATACCATTTTCCATTGTTCTCAATTGAAGTATCACTGGAATATCATTAGTATCAACTTCTGCAAAGAAAATATCAATACTGGTTAAAAAGACTCCACTATCACCAAACACAGTGAATGACTGTGCAATCGGATCTCTTGGTCTTCTCCGTCTTCTAGCTCTTCTCCGTCTTCTCCGTCTTCTTCTGCGCCTCCTTACTCTTCTCGCACCTCTTCTTCTCCTTCTTCTTGCAACTCTTCTTCTTACAACTCTTCTTCTTCTTACGGGACGAGGAGCAGGCCTGCGGGGAGAAGGAGGCCTCCTCGGCGTTGTTGTTGGTGGGGACCCACCACCGCCGCCGCCACCACCACTACTTCTCGGTGGGGGATCCGGTGGTGGTGGTGGCGGAGTAAATGTAGTTCCTGTTAATACAGTCGTTGTAACTGAGCCAACTGTTGCAGTTGATGTAGTTGTACCTGTAAACTCTTCACGATCAACTTGCTCTCTTTCAGCAATAACTTCAATCTTCGCATTTCGTACAGAAACAACGGACTCTTGTACTGTCTCCAGAGTTCCAGATGCAGTATATGTTTCTGAAGCTAATGTTAATGCTTCTTCCTCGCTATTTTGCTTATTATCAATTAGAACAAAAGTTTTTGTTCCAGTTGTGAACTTAGGATTCGCATTAATTACTGGTGAAGGAATAAAGAAACTTCCTAAAATATCAGAACTTAAATCCGTAATAAGTCTATTATTTACAATTTTAGCACGAGCACCCGAAGATCCTCCATATAGAATCATTCCAGTCTCAATATATCCAAAGAATTCTCCGGCAGCTTGCTCTGCAAGAGCTAATGTATCAATATTAAGGAGTGCAGATGTTGCAGAGTAGGTAGATGGAAGTGTTGCGGCACCTCCCAATGCAAACAGTTCATATTCGCCTCTTAGTGCTTCATCAGATTTTGCTCCTACTGTTGATGTATATGGATTACTTGCATATAATCTATCTGGAGCATTGAAAGGTCCTTCTTTGTGATTTGGTTGACATAATCTAAATCTTATTTGAAATCCAGTTCTGAACGATGCACCACCAGTGGCAAGACTCTTAATCGGTCTTCCAAAAACAGTTTCTCCAACCTGGAAAGATCCTGTAAGCATCTGAACTTCCAGAAGTTTTGGAACACAGAATTTAGATACATCAATACCTTCAAAGAATGGATAAACTGTAGTTAGTGGTTTGAATCCTCTACCAACAAATTCAATATTTCTAGATCTCATGAAAGAGATCACCTCTCTACTGATAGTTCTATCTCCAAGACTCTCAGTCTCAATTTGAGGTGTAATTAACTGTCTTCTACCATTTCTAAAGTTAATTCCAGTTCTGAAGTTGTCAGTAAACGTATCTTGGAAAGTGGTTCTGGTGGTTGCTTGGAAGTTATTAGTTCTAGTTCCACCACGTTCGCCAGTATTAGTGGAGAAGTTTCTACGACCTGTAACTTCAGTTCTCTGTGCTCTACGAATAGCAGTTCTAGTACCAGTCCACTGAGTTTGCCATGCATTCCAAAGAACTGGTGTTAAACCAGTTTGTGGATCAAATCCACCAAACTGTCGAGCAGCAATATCTACAGTGTTTGCATAATTACCTTCAACATCAATAACCTTTGCTTTAACTCTAGCAGTATCGGTCCAAGTATCTGATGCTGGAGTTAGTTTAATATTTGCTCTCCAGAAGCTTAACAGGAATGGAGTAACATTCTCAGTTCTGGTTGCATATTCTTGAGCAAGATACTCAACCTCGTCATAATCTAGAGTAACAATGTCTCCAGTTTTTCGAATATTAGTTCCCTCTGGGAATATTGACGACGCATTTAATGTTAAATCTACAACTGAAGGATCAACCGGACCAATAACTAAATCAATGGCGTTTGTATAATGTGATGGTCTACACTCTTTATTGCTTTGATCAATACTATTTTTAATAACTCTACTATCTTCTTGTGGTAAAAAAGAAGTGAAGTTGTCTACAAAGAAACCTGACTTGAATTTGTTTAATCCCGAATTATCGGGTACAAATAAATTAGCAGTTTCTGTTTCTAAAATAGAAAGTGAAGTGTAGTATTCTAGGTTTCTAATTCTATCTTCCAGTTTTCCAATGTCACGCATCGTATATCTCTTATGATCTAAGAAATGAATTGATGCGTCCTCTGTGCTATAGAGATATGGTGGAAGTGTGATAGTTGCAATTTCTAATGCATTATCAATAGGATCCGGTTTTTCTGGATTCTCCGCTGGATTGCCCAGTTTTATTTCAAAATCTCCTCTATCATTGATATATAATCTATCAATTCTTCCACCATAGAAAGAATAGTTTGTTACGATAGATTCGTCAGAAGCTAAAATATTTGTGGCAGAGTTTCCTGATGCAGTAAAACTTCTACCTAAAAACTCAAGGGGTGACCTAGTAGATTCTGCGATAATGTAATCAGATACTTTTGGTCTGATATCAATTATATCAGTGTTTCTATTACTATTAACTGTTTGAATTTCTTTACCATATTCAAAGGTATTATATGAATTATGTGTTGTTATATCTCCATCATCTGAAGATTCATAGTATCCATTCTTAAAGTAAATTTTTAACTGCTTAGATGGTCCTTTAACATTAGATTTTCTAGTTAAGAAACCATAATCATAAAAAGTTGACTTTTGACCATTGTTAAAAGTATAGTTTGAAGAAACATCTTTACTAGGAATATCTAAAGATGAAATTACTGCCTGTAAATTAGATTCTTCAAAGGTGACAGTTTCTCCTTCACTGAAACCAAAATCATTCAAATCAATATAACTAAGTTGCTCGTCTGCAACTCTTTCTGCAACTACAGCAATTGATCCCGAAGTTTTGCCTGTAATTTTTTCTCCGATTATCAAATCTGAAGTTTTTCCAGTAAGTCCAGTAATTGAAGTTAAAGTTAATTTTGGTGCAGATGCTTCTGATGTATTGTTTGATTCAAAAATTCCTAGAATTTCTAAAATATCACCAGTATTTAATGAGATTACTTCGTCCTGAACTCTTGTTCCATATGGATAATTTCCATATGATAGACCATCATTTAAAGTAGTGGCTCCGACACCAGAACCGATTAACTTAGATGTACTAACAATCAGAGTGTTTACTCTGTTCTTCCTCTTTAGTTTTGCTTTGGGTTTTACTTTTTTAATCGTGGTGACTAATTTTGCCTCCATATTGGCAGACAAATCAACCCCAATGTTGTTAATTTGAAGAACTGTATTACCACTTGTAAATGACATCCTATCTGAGGTTAGGATCTCGGTAGTTCCGTCAGATCTTACGAGAGAATATCTTTCTTCATCAAATGCTAAGAATGTTTCATTGCTCCCAGCAGTAACACCAGAATTTAATTGATTGTCTGTTGTAACAATAACATCAAAAGATTTTCTTATGATCAGTTGTGCATCGCTAAGATCAACATTAGCAATATTTCGCTTCGGCATTTCTGTAAATAACCGATTCTCACTAGCATCTGCTAAAGGAGTGCTGATAAGTCTCAGATCAGATACACTTACAATATTTGCTGCACCTGTCTGAGGAATTTGTCCTTCACTTACTTTTGATACTGTTGTAACTCCGGTAACTGTGACTTGAGAACTACCAACACTAACAATTCTTGCTAAGGTTTGTGTAGATTGTGCAGTTGCGACTCCAGTATTCGTAAATGCTAAAATATTACCAACTTTAAGATTTCCAGGAAATCTTTCAGAAATACTGGTTACGGTACTAATACCACTAGTGCGAATCCTGTCAGTAACTTGGGCTTGGCCAAAGAAGAAAGAGTCTTTTTGAATAGTATCCGCAATAAAAGTTAGACCAACTCCAACAACTCCTGGTCCTACAGATACAGACGGACCACCGTAAATTGCTTTAACATCGGCCATTGAATGTGCTGTTACCGCAATAGCGACTCTAGTATCCTCTACACCATTAACAATAAGTGGCTCATTCTTAAGGAAAGTTCCTACAGTATCATATAATTGTAGAGAAGTACTAGCAGATACAGAATCTCTTAAGAATGCTTTTGATCCACTATACTTTCCTTTTATAAAAGTTGGTACGGTAAGAGTAGTAGGCTCATTTAATGTTATATTTGTTTGCAATCTAACATCAAACAGAGAAATATCCCATTGATTTATGGTTGAAAATTCAGAATCATACGATCCAGATTCTAATGCACAATCATATATTCTTGCTAACCCAATCTCTTCTCCAGGAGCATCTGTGCTGACGCCAGCTCTTTGGTCACGTAAACTTACAATATAACTATTTCCAATACCAATTTCTGGAGCTCCTTTGATATTATTTGCCCTTACAGTTACGCCTGTATTATAATTTACCGCTTGATTGGTTAAAGTTGCAGCATCTCTTGTTTTAGGAAAACTTAAGTATGCGGTATCTAAAGATCTTACTTCATATCCCTTAACAAATGCTTTTCCTGGAGCAATAGCATATAAACCAACATCATCGCTTACTTGTCTTCCATCTCCAGTATCTTGACCTTCTGCATATACACCATCATTACCGAGATTATCGTTAAGAGAATTTCTAATTTCTATTCCGAATGGAGTAACTGTGTAATCACCAGATTCAGCGAAAGTTCTTCTTGCTAATTCATTTCTAAGTAACTTATATTGGGAAGTGTCAGTAACAAAATCACTTTGAAGTACACCATCTTCTACTTTTGCAAGTTCTACGAAGTTATTATCATTAAGGTCTTCTATAGCCTTAAATGCTAAGGTACACTGTATTTTTAACCTATCAGCACCTGGTGCTGCATAGTTATTAAATCCTTTTGAGTTATCCGCAAGTGTGAGATCTTCGTCAGCATTAACAATACTTTCTTGAATATTAAATCCAATTCTTCCTGTGGGGAGATTATCATATTGATCTAATAATATAGTTTGTGCTGCAATATTGACAAAATTGCCTCTAATAAAATATACACCATTATCAACTGAGAAGGTAGCTCCACATGTAACGGAGTTTTCTGTTAAAGTTGATGCAAAAGATTCGCCTGCAGGAACAAAAACGTTATTTTCTGGGCCAGAAACAATATTATCATCACATGCTAAAAGTTCACCATCATTAAATTCTGATTGAGCATTGTCACCAATACCAGACGAAAGATATGAAATATAAAGTGTGGTAATATCAAAGTCACTCTGCTCTGGAGTGATAAAATTTACAACCTCAGCAGTAACACCAGTAGTAACACCATATATTCTTTTACCTATCAGCTGCGATAGATATGCACTAACGGGTATACCTAAGTGTGTTGGATTTATGGAAACACCAGTATATCCAGTATCATATGTAGTATTTCCGGGAATTACTTTAGCTCCCTCCTTAAACACATGGGAACCAAATTGTTCAATTTGATTTTGAAGAATTGACTGCAGTCCCGTCAGTTCCCTCGCTTGAACAGGGTATCCAGGTTTAAACAGAACCTTATAATAGTCATTTGATGATTTAAAATCATCAAAATATGGTGATACATTGAGGTTAGTTTGTTGCGCCATGGTTTATTAGAACTGCAGTATAATTTTTATATCTTCTTTTTGGTTGGAAGATCTTGTAATAGCTGGTCGGTTGTCAATATAGATTATGTCACCAGAATATTTTTTAACCTCTGGATTTGACAAACCATTTGTAAATGACTGTCCAAGGTAATATGTTCTATTATTTAGAGTAGTAGAGAGACCACTAAATGTAGTTGAAATACTTAATCCAGCAGTTGTTCCTACTATACTAAAAGACCCATTTCCAGATATTGAGTTTGAAAATCTGGTTAACTCATAACCATATTGTGGATTTGTTTGAGCGGTTCCATCTGTGTTAAATCCTGCAAGAGTTCTATCTTGCCAATATTTTAAAACACCAGTAATCGGATCATAATTTATAACTCTACCTATTGCTGTAGCACCAGTTCCTACAGTTTGTGTGATAGTAGAATCTGCTGTAAAAGTTGCTGAACTATATCCAGTACCAACTAATCTCATCGCATAAACCGCACTGGCTTTTGATAATGAAATATTTGAAGTAGAATTATATCCCTTAGGATTTTTTACAATACCGATTCTAGAAACTTGATTGCCTGTAATAAAATCAGGATTTTCATCATCATTTTCAATTCTTGCATACATAAGTGCATTTTTAGCACCTAATTCTCTATAAATGTCTTTTCCATGACCACCTGGTGGAGAAATTATAACATCAAGTTCCGGCACATCAGTTCCTGATGGAACATTTCCTGCAATCAAATCGACATTGCCAAATGAATAATCTTTTCCTGGATTTGAGATTGTAACACTATCAATTTGTTGATCATTATTAATAACTACTGTACACTCGGCGTCACTTCCATCTCCTTTGATGGGAACTCTAGTATAAGTTCTATTTGCAGTTCCTAATCCAACACCTCTAAATTGTACGATAACTGTTTTGATACTTCCATCAACAGCGTTATCTCTTATAGCAGCATGGTCATTGTTAGTTTCCCAATTTAAAGGAACTGGCATAAATTCCGTAGAATCAAATTTGATTAAATCGGATGGTTTAATTGTATAAAGATATTTCCAAATATATCCATCACCACTCGTTCCAGCTGCTCTTGGTTCTAAGTCAGTAAATGTTGGTTCATCTAATGAAGGTCTTCCATCAACATTTTCTGGATCTGTTCCATTATCTAAACAAATATAGACTCTAAAATCACTATTAATCGCATAATAATTCGCAGAATATAATGAAGTGCCATTTGCATTTTTTGGAATATTTGATATACCATAATCATGTCTATAATAATCATAAGTTGTTCCAGAATTCCAAGATACCTTTCTGATAACAAGTTTAATGTCATCAGGAGTTATCTTTTTCATGGCGATCATGGTATCCCATGTATCATTAACCTGGCTAAAATTATCAACGGGACTAGGAGGATCATCATCCCAATCAAGTTGAATATCTGTTGGATTTGGTAATCCAACAAAAGCATAATACGAATTATCAGATGTGGTAACACCAGAAACAAAGTTCTTTGCGTTTAATATCCTAATCTGATCAGTTATAATAGCAGCCATTTTGAGCTAGATTTTTCTTTATTTAGTATGAATTATGTACTATAACTTTGGACCTTCAGCGATTTTTGTCTAATCACTACAGGACCTGTTTCAATTCCAGTAATACCGTTTGTAACATTTACTGGATATGTTTGAAGTTTATTTCTATCTGTTAACAGTAATTTACCCCAACTGTAGTCTCCGTAGAAGTGACTGACTGCTAATCCAGTTAATCCGTCAGTAGAACTGACACTAACAACAACCTGAGTTACTGTAGTTTGTCCAAAACCAATAGCATCAGTTGATACGCCAGTAGTAGTATGAGCAACTCTATAAACTCCATCCATAAAGGATGTACCAACGCCAACAACAGCATTGTTTTCATCTAAGGATGTCAAACCATTACCAACGTTTGAATTCCTAATAACAAACAGATCGCCAGTACCAATTCCACTTGCATTAATTGCCGATGGTTGAGTAATATCACTGTTTCTCAAGAATGAATCATGTGGAATAACTAGATCAAGAACTAATCCAGTAACAGCAACACCTGCTATAGATGTTGTTCCAATACCAGTTATAATTCCAAAATCACCAGAATAAGAATCAATTGTATTTGTCTCCGTTACAAAGGTTGGAGGTCCAATTAATACTCTAGGATGAGTTGTTTGTGCATAACCAATGCCACCAGTATCTACGGAGATTGAAGATACAGATCCACCAGAAATAGTCGCTGTAGCGGTTGCTCTAGAAGTTGTTCCTAACCCAACAGGATTCTGTATAGTTACGGATGGGGCACTAGTATAACCTTTTCCTCCATCTGAAATAACTATTGATGTAACTGTGACACCATTTCCAACAACTGCTGTTGCAGCGGCCGCGACATTCTGAGGATTATCTACAAAAAGAATATCCTTTTGGAAATTAGTGTTAACTTTATTTTCATTCGCAGCATTAAAGAATGGTCTTACATTATCAACGTTAATAACTGTGGATCCAATTCCAACAGATTTAATTATATAAGTCGATGGGAAGATTTTTGCATTATAAAGATCTCTTGCCTTACTAATTTGCTTACCAGCAACAAATCTATCTTCAGTTTGTCTACACCATTTAACAGGTCTCAACATTCTAGTCTTATCACTGAGACCACCACCATAATATGGATTTGTATCAACAGAACTTGATGATGTTATCTCAGAAACTGTGCGAGAATCTTCTTGCAAGAATCTACCTTGATTGATATTTAATGGAGTTTGCTTCAGGTTTCTATCATATCCAATAGTAAGATCATCACCAGTCTTTACAGTTTCAATGATATCTCTATCAACAACATCAGCACCACCAGTTCCTCTATAGAAAATTAATTTAAAACTATCCCCTGCTTTGGGTGCTTCTTCAAAACTGAAGTTACTTCCTCCAGTAAAGAAGTATGATTCTTCTGGAACTTGAAGAATGTCATTAACAAAGAGTAGTAAAGTATCTTGAACTTTTACAAGTGATCCAGGTGCAGATTGAATAGAGAAAGAATTTCCGCCTAATGAAATTGGGAATGTCTTTGTTACTCCGTCAAATAATTCAGATATATCATCAAGAACTTGAAGTTCTCCAATAGACCATGATACAAATGAATCAGAATCAATTTGCAGAATATCAACTTTAAATTCTTCAAAATTAGAAGATGATGTTGTGGGTATTCCAGTTGCACCTCCAGATGGGATAGTCAAGATTTGACCAACACCATATCCATATCCAGTGTTTGATAATGAGAAATCTATAACACTAGATCCTTGACCAACAACAACATCAATAGTTGCATTTACTCCACCAGATCCAAGAGAATCGGAGCTATATTCTAGTGGAATATTATTATAACTATTTGGAGCATCAATAATTACCTTAAGTAATTGATTTACTTTACCACCCCTTGCATATAGGTGAGCTCTTGTTGATATACCGCTATCAATTTCAAACTCAGTTGCACTCAATACTCTCAACACGGAAGCACCATCAAATACAGGATCTTGACCACTAGCTGAGTTATTATTTCCTCTAGGAGCAATAACTGCAGGTTGGGCGGATCCACCAGAAACATATTGTGTAGGAACAGTGCATATACCAGCGTTAATTGTAAATTGAGTGGCACTCGCAACACCAACCACTGATGTGCCATCAAATATAGGATCTCCACCTCGTGGGTATCTGTGTTGAGTTGCATAGTTGTTCTTAGAACATGTGAATCTTAATCCTTCTTTCAATAACTTAACACTACTCTCAGTTGTTAATGTATGAGCCTTCATCATGGTTAGCATCATATCACCAGTTGTCTGATAATAAGTGGCAGCAGTAACAGTATTAAATCCAACAGCAGATGTACCAACATTAATAGTAATAGTATTAGTTGATGCTGCTGTAATTACAGTATTAATTCCTGCTATAGGATCACTTGCACGAGGATATGCATGATCAGTACCGTACTGATCCATTTCACAAGCAAATGCTAATGAATTTGTACCAATTCCTACTAGGTCTCTTGCATGACTTATTCCATCAGGATCGGCAGATATCAATGTATGAATTCCAGTATTAGTAGAAGGTACATTATCTAAAACTTGAATAGCAAAGGTATCAGTAGTTACATCAGAAATTGCAATCCACTTACCACTAATTGGGTCTGTAGATCTTGGATAAGTTTTAGTAGCAGATCCAGTTACACAACTAAATGTCAGTGAATCATCAGTCAACTTAACAAAATCACCATTTGCGAATCCATGATCAGCAACAGTTAAGGTAACAATACCAACTACTGGATCATAAGTTGCTGTTGTTGCTGTACTGGTACTTGGTGCATTTAATCCATGAGAATATATTGTTAAAACTACATCTCCAGTAACAGCATTATAAGTAGCATCTTTAGCAGTAAATGATGTATTACCCGAAGACGTTACACCATCATTAGTTGCCCATCTAAATGCGTGCGAATATTCCCCTCCCACAATAACTGTACTTGCTGCAGCCCCTACAAATCTATGAGCATATTGATCCTTCTCAGCAGATGTAGTTACGTTTAGAGTGATTGTACCATCGTTATGGATTAGACCACCTGTAGTGGCACTGACGAAGGTGTGAGCACTAGTATTAGTAGATGGAGCAGCAGAAGCAGTTCCTGTAGTTCCTATTCCTAAAACATTAACTTGGAAAGTATTTGCAGTTACATTAGTAATAGGTAACCATTCTCCATGAACAGGATCGGTTGATCTTGGATAAGAATGATTAGTAGTATTACTATCTTTAGCACATGTAAATGTTAATGACCCATCAAGGAATCTAACGTAATCCAAATTAGAGAATCCATGACTAGCAACTGTAACTGTCGTTAAACCAGTTATAGGACTATAAAGTGCATTTGATACCGTATATGGCGTTCCATCGCTCTTAATACCTACGGCAGTGTCATATACCCTATCTCTGTTTCTAGGGTATATGTGGTTGACTGTAGCACCAAGTCCACATGTAAATGCCAAACCAGTTAATATCACATCACTATTCTTTCCTGTTGTAGAAAGGCCATGTGCCCCTGTAGTGGTGACAGTCATGATACCCGTTACATTGTTATAAATTGCACTTTGGACACCAACAGCAGGCGCGTAGTCGCAAGTAAATGCAATACCAGATACAATCACTTCATTACCAACAGATAGATTATGTGCAAATGCATTAGTTATAGTTGTTATACCAGTAATCGAAGAATAACCAACATTACAAATGTCTCTTGGTTTATAGAACACTCTACTATCTGTTACATCAACTCCAGTGATATGTCCATTGGAGACTGCAGCAGTTCCAATTGCAACAATATCAGCACCATTTAATCTTTCTCTCTGGATTGAAACATTTACAGTTTGTATTCCTGATCTATATCCGGAACCCGTATTTCCAACAGAGATAGATGCGATAGTTCCTGCAACAGAAACAATTGCAGTTCCTCCAGCAGATACGAGCGGTTGATATCCAAATCCTTCAGAAGATCCAACAGAAACAATGACACCACCAACTGGAATATTTGCATTATTAGGATCATAACTAACAGAACTTGCAGTTCCTGTAAATCTTATACTGGAAATTCCACCAACTTCAGTTAAAGTATAATCATAATTATTTCCGGGTCCTTGGAATATATTATTGATTAATACCACTGCATTATTTGTGGCAACTCCTGTAACATTAGTTCCATTATCAACAGTTAGAGAAAATTCTTTATCTTTTCCAGTAAATTGTTGTGCAATATCATCATAAAGATAGTTATGAGTATATGATTCTAACGTAGAACCTTTTGTTCCAGATCTAAGGAATACTCTTCCATTAAAAGATGAAGATGTTGTTATGCCAACCCAATCTCTTGAATCTGGCGGATTTGTTGGCGATTGAACTGGATTTAATCCGCTAGGAGCTTCAGCAAAATTCACACAATTATCAACAATATTATAACCACCTCTTAGTTTGGTTATTGTGGCTCCTGTATCATGACCCACAATTGGAGTTCCCAACCATCCACGTTGAACTTTAACTCCATTTGTTGTACCAATACCAACACCAAGAATTTTCATAATTTCTCCAGTGTCTTTTGGACCAACTCGAATATAATCTGCTCCGAAGAATGAAGTCAATCCAACAAATTTGAGAATATCTGTATTTTTAATAGCATTATCTGATAAAACAGATGTAACAGAAGTTCCTGCAACAGGGGACTGAATAATATTGTCAATGGATAAAATGACTTTTTGATTTTGATTTTTTGAAGTGAAACTATGAGATGTTCCAATACCAACACTGGTTAGATCAAGAGGAACTGCGATCATTTTAAGAGCATCTTCCGCAGATCTTGCCAATTTAATTCTACTCTCACTCTGTTTAATAACAAATACGGATGTTGGTAACTGAGTTGTAGATCCAACACCAACGAACGTTGTTCTTGCAATACCAATAGCGTGAGTCCCAACTCCACTGGATGTTTCATACACAATTTCTTCGCCAGTCACAAAGAAATGATCAGGTATGGTAATAGTATCGTTTGATATATTAACAAATGATGTAGAAGATCCGTCAACAACTCTTCTGAATACATCAAGAGATTTATGTTGTAAATTAAATTGTCTCTTAACACTATTTTGTGTACCAGTGTAGATTGCATCTGAGTTTTTAACAGATGCATTACCAAAATCAATTTCCCTTTCTCCACCAACAACTCTTCCACTAGGACTTGGAGTGTCATTAGTTTCAGGTCTCATGGCATTCATATAGGTCTTAACTTCAATGTTTGCCCCGGCATCTGGTGTAAATGTGACCTCAGTATAATTTGAACCATCTCCAGCTCTTCTTGCACTAATTGTTCCAAGTCCTACAAAGGCACCTGAGCCAACTTGAGTATTACCATATTCAACAAGTTGTACGCTTTCAGGATCCTCATCATTATAATCATCGATAATCAGAACTTCAGATACTTCATATCTTCCATTTGTTGTATCAGATACTTGAACGAAGCAATATGCTGCGTCATAAGCATCACTATAACTTGCAATTCCTACCGCTACTGGACTTGATGTCGATGGAATAGTGGTTGACTTGGCTTCAATTGAACTATTCGTAAATTCATACGTACCAATTCCAGTATATCCCTCAGAAGTTAATCCGACAGTTATTGTATTAACACTAGCAGTTGTCAATCCTGCAATAGGAGTATATGACACTCGTATATCACTTCCACTAATGGAAGCACCAAATGTTCCAATATTCGCTCCTGTAGAATATGCATCAAATGAATGTATCGTTAATTGACCATATTCCATCAATTGAACATTTGTTCCATCATGAACAACAGTTAATTCGTCGTATTCAACAGTACCATCACTACCTTCAACATTAACAAGAATTTTTGCAGATCTAGAACCAGAAACGGTTGTTCCAATTCCAGCTAAAGTTACTATGGTCGTCTCTGCGCCACCTGCCATTTGAACAACAGATGATGCGATACTTACCAGTCCACCTGTAAATCCGGTTGACTCTCCAATAGAAGTGCTTCCTACTGAAACAAATTCTTGAGTTGTAGTAACTCCCAAAATATTAGCATCTATATTATATGAGAATAATCTCACATCATAATTATTATATTTAAACTTATTTGGGAAGAATTGTAAGACAGATTCTGCACCTTCAATAACTGAATCAAACGATCCAAGATCAAGAACAGTGTCAAGTGCTCCATATTGATTGGTCATTACCATTCCACGCCCAGTATCATAAAGGGCGTTAACAACCATAAGTTGTCTTTCTCCCGTAAAC
>Ga0098040_1000306_pt1 | contig 23098 bp, 29 predicted proteins | sample 7_EtaG_FD_75065 | JGI IMG/M metagenome (GOLD analysis project Ga0098040, IMG submission 75065) | Marine viral communities from the Subarctic Pacific Ocean - 7_ETSP_OMZ_AT15161 metaG | ecosystem: Environmental > Aquatic > Marine > Oceanic | place: Pacific Ocean | collected 2015-01-08
CAAGAACTTCTTCTGTGGCAGGATTGATTGTCTTATGAGTGTTCGACATCAGTTTGCCTCCTGGATGATTAATGACAGTTGAACCTGTATTTGTTCGACCGTCATCGAATGATATTACCCAATCAACGTAACATGGCCGGCTGACCTTAAGGGCGAAGGTTACGTAACCGTATAACTCGGTAGCGACCAGCGCTGAGATGCTGAAAGGCGCGATACCGAACGCGCGCCTGGAATGGGTCAACGCGGCGTACTGGATAACCGGAAAAAGCACAACAAACGGTTCTCGTTCTTTCCCGGCTCAGGCGGCGTCCGAGGTGCGACCGGTGGAAATCTGATTGCGCCCCTGAATCTTGGCCTGGTATAGCTCTTCGTCCGCCTTGGAAATAGCGTGCTCCAGGGTGACATGTTGAGCGTGGCGGCTGGCGACACCGACACTGATGGTGCATCGAATCATTCTGCCGCAATCATTGACCACCAATTGCTCGATATTGTGGCGGAAACGCTCTGCCACTTTGAGGGCTTCGGCCTCGTCTGTTTCCGGCAACAAAAGAGTGAATTCTTCACCACCCCAGCGGGCCAGAAGGTCGCCTTTGCGCCGGGACTTATCAAGCTCGTCGGCAATTTTCTTCAATATCCTGTCGCCAGCGGCATGGCCATATTGGTCGTTGATGCTCTTGAAATGGTCAATATCGATCATAGCCACACACATGTTGCTGTCGTTGCGCGTGATCAAACTCCACAGTGATTCGGCGGCAGGCAGAAAACCACGACGATTGTTGAGGCCCGTCAGCAGATCGATCTGGGCCGTCCGCTCGGCTGTCACCCGGGCTACTTTGTTTTTACGGGCCAGATCGGCCAGCGCCAACATCAACAGCATGGCATCCACTACCATGCCGATGTCCACGGCATAGTAGCCAAGCTGGGAATAAGTAATCATGCCGTTTACCGTCAAGGCCGTAACAGAGGCACCAATAACGGAAGCCAGTGTGCCTAGCATGAAATAGCGTGCGGATTGGTTGCCTGCCATCCAGCTCGACACGCCCATGTAGAGCATCAGTACCGTGAATACCTGCACAACCAGGAATGCCAGTTGTAGCGCCAGGCCCTGTTCGTCTAAAGCGAAAAAGGCACCAAAGAGCGCGAAATAAGCCACACCGATTGTCTGGATGGTTCTGTGGAGCCGTGGTCGGTGGCGTCGGGTCTTTAGAAAACTCGTGGCAAAGGCCAAGCCAGCGCTGACGAAACACAGCATGAACAAGGGTGGCGCCCACTGCTGCCAGCCCACGGCATCGGGCCATAGCAGGGCCATGCCGATACCATTGTAGGACGCCGCCACGGCCACGAAACTGCCCGTGTAGAGTGAGTAGAACAGATAACGCCGCTTCCGAAAGCCGGCAAACAGCATCAGGTTGTAGGCAGACAGCGCAAACATAACGCCGTAGACGAAGCTGTAGAAGATCGCCTCTGACTGCTCTCGATTATGGCTGACGGCAATGCTTGAAAAGTAGAGTGGCACCACCATTGGGTCTGCGGTCTCAACGCGCAGCAATAAACGTGTCTCGCCGGGTGGGAACGGATAATCGGCACTGGGTATGCGTTTGGCGATTGAACGATGCCCCAGCGCGATACGATCACCGCTTACAAAGTGCTGTGGCAACTGGCCTTCGGTTATGAGAAAGAAATCGACCCTTTCCAGCCAGCCTGTTCCGACGGACACGCGCCGCAAAATGGGGTCGTCGGTGGGATTGAAAACATTCGCCACCAGCCATATCGCACCGGAATTGATGCCATTGGTTAACACGCAGGTCTCAGGGTGCGTTAGGGCGACCGGATTAGCACGAACCAGAGACTGAACGTCGTCAACGGAGAGCGTTTCTCCTTGTTCAACGAGATATGCCACTCGATCGGTCATTGCGCCCTGGTAGTCGGCTCGAGCGTCAATGCGGGGCAATGCTCCGTAGTCGTGTGCTGGTTCAGCCAGGGCGCACGTTGTCAGGTTCAGAATGGTCAGAAGGAAAAAGAGGAACCAATGCCGTTGCACTTGATTAAATTTCCGTGAATATTTTGCATAGGTTATAGGCAAACCTGCGACATGTCATATCCTGCTGATTATGCGGTCGGGGGAATTGTGAGCTCAGCTAATATTGGTACTGAAAGCGCAGAAAAGGTTCTGTGCCCCAAAGCGAGGAGAAGCAGATGCCCAAGCAGGCCATGGTAATCATGCTGGCTTTTCTAGGATTTTCCGATTTTCTGGTGGCCGGCGACTGCAAGATGGATGAAACCGATCGGGCGTTGCTGAATCGCGTCAATGAAGCTCGGAGCCAGCCCCGCCAATGCGGCGACCAGAACTTTGACGCAGCAGAACCGCTGTCCTGGAACTGCAAGCTCACGGATGCCGCCCGAGCCCATTCGGAGGATATGGTAGAGCTGGAGTTCTTTAGTCATACCGGCCCTGAAGGTCGTGAGATCGGCGAACGGGTGAGTCAAAGAAATTACACTTGGTCGGCAGTGGGCGAAAATATCGCAGCAGGCCAGAACTCTGTCGATCAAGTCGTTGATGGATGGCTCTCAAGTCCCGGGCACTGCGCCAATATTATGCGTGCCGAATTCACCGAAATGGGCGCGGCGAGGATTGAGGCGCCGGGCTCGAAATATTCCCCTTTATGGACTCAGGTTTTTGCCCGGCAGCGCTAACAAAATGAGCCTGCGAATAACCCTGCTGTAGTTCTTGAGCACTAAATCTATATTGCCTAGAATGGCGCTCTTTTCATTTAATGCAGGTCACTACCATGAACGACACTAAATCGCTGCCAACGTTACCGAATCGACTTTCAAGAAATCCCCAGAGCGCGCATCACGTAGCAGAAGTTTTCGAGCACGATATTGGTATTCGGCTCAATGGCAAAGAGCGTACCAATGTTGAGGAATATTGCATCAGTGAAGGTTGGATAAAGATCGCCTCGCCCACAGCTCTGGACCGTCGCGGACAGCCGCTTCTGATGACTTTGAAAGGAAAGATTGAAGCCTTCTACCGTTAAGCAACACGGTTAGCTACCGACACCACACGGCGGCTCTGCGGAGGCAATAGCTTTTTCATGAATGCTCCCATGCCGCCCCTTTGAGTTCCGTTTCCGGCCAGTTTTTAACGTTCTTCGGGTTACAATGCTTCCTGTGACCTGAGGACGAAACCGTGAACGATCGCCACTATCAACAAGCCCGACTCGCACGTGACCACCGGTTTGATGGGCAGTTTTTCGTTGCTGTTAAAACCACAGGTATCTACTGCAGACCGATCTGTCCGGCCCCGGCGCCAAAGGAACAGAATGTCTGCTACTTCAAAACGGCCATCGCCGCCGCTAACGCCGGGTTTCGCCCCTGTTTGCGCTGCCGTCCAGACAGCGCCCCGGCCTCCTGGGCCTGGAAAGGCACTGACACCACCCTTGAACGCGCGTTGCGGTTGATTGATGACGGCGCACTGATCAGAGGCAGTACTACTGAGCTGGCTGACCGATTGGGTATCAGCAGCCGGTACCTCGGTCAGTTATTTCAGCGCACGGTAGGCACCAGTCCGAAACACTACAGCCTGTATCAGCAGGTGCTGTTCGCCAAGAGCCTGCTGCAGCAAACCGAGTTGCCAATTACTGACATTGCTCTGGCTTCCGGATTCAAGAGTGTGCGACGTTTCAACGATTGCTTTGCCAACGTCCTGCAAATGACACCGCGCTCGCTGCGACGCCCGACGGGGAAACGGACGAAGGAGCCCGGTATCCGTCTGTTTTTAAGTTACCGACCGCCTTATGACTGGGCCGCATTACGCACCTTTCTGCAAACCCGTTTAATCGACACTCTGGAGTGGTGCGATGAAGACCACTATGGCCGCACGTTTCGTCTGGCCAATGGCGCCGCTGGCCGTTTTACTGCCTGGCACCGGCCCGAACGCTGTGGCTTTGAAGTCGCACTTGAGTTCAATCAACCCTCAGCGCCGTTGCCCGTGGTGCGTACGATTAGCCGTTTGCTTGATCTTGATGCCGACAGCAGCACCATCGATGCCCATCTGGCACCAATTCAGAACCAGTCGGGAACGGAGCGTCCGGGTTTACGACTGCCCGGCACTTGGGATGCGTTTGAAGCGGGTATTCGTGCCATTCTTGGGCAACAAATCAGTGTGATGGCCGCTCGCAATCTGGTTCGACAGATCGTGGCAGAACACGGTGAGTTGCTGCCGGGTCCGGACGCTGAGCACCGCCTGTTCCCTACCCCGGCAGCTCTCGCCCACAGCGATCTCGGCACTCTGAAAATACCCGGCCGCCGACGCCAGACCCTGATCGATCTCGCCCGGTTTTTCGACACCCGACCCGACCTGGCCGCCGACCCTGATCAGTGGCTTGCCTTAAGCGGCATCGGCCCCTGGACGGTGAATTACGCGCGCATGCGCGGGCTTGGCGACAGCGACGTCTGGCTTGGGTCTGATCTTGGCGTAAAGAAGGCACTGGGGCAGACGAACGGTTCATGGGAACCGGCTGACGCCTCGCCCTGGCAAAGTTATCTGACCTTTTACATGTGGAGTTTGCTATGAAACCTGTTTTCCAGAGTTTATTGCCCACCCCCATAGGGATCGTGCGGATTCAGGCGAATAAAGACGCCATTACCCGCATCGATTTTATTGATGACGGCGAGCATTCGGCCTATGCAGAAAACGACGTGACTCTTCAGGCCCGAGCGCAATTGAAGGACTATTTTGAGGGCACGTGCCAGGCCTTTGATTTGCCATTGGCCCCGCAAGGCACGGAGTTCCAGCAGGCCTGCTGGCAGGCGCTGGTTAAAATTCCCTATGGGGAAACCCGTTATTACGCGGAACAGGCGCAATTGATACAGCGCCCGAGTGCGGTTCGCGCTGTCGGGGCGGCCAATGAAGCCAACCCGATTTCCATCGTCGTGCCTTGTCACCGCGTTATCGGGAAAAGCGGCCAATTGACCGGCTACGCCGGGGGGCTGGAACGAAAGGCCTGGCTACTGGCCCATGAGCGGGATGCTGGGGTATAACGTTGGCTGCTCATGACAATTTCTCCTATGCTCTAATCATGGGCTAGGAATGTCTACCGCACTGGGGTAAGTCCAGTTTATTACAATTTCTGGCTACTTTTGACGTTGCAGATTATGAAAGAGGAAGTGTGGTACATGGAGCCCATGAAAATTCTGATCGCACAGATTCTGGATATTGGTCGAGGGGCTATTGAGATCTTGCCGCAGCTTTTTATATCTCTAGTCATTCTTTTTATTACCTACGCCCTCGCCAAGTTAGCAAAGCACATCGCCAAAAGTGTTCTTAAAAAAACACGCCTGCGCCAGAGCCTGGCGAATTTGATGGTTTTATTCTCTTCGTTAGCCATTTGGTTAGTCGGCCTAATGATTTCGGCGATCATAGCCTTTCCAGATCTTACGCCCACCAAAATGCTTGCGGGGTTGGGCATCGGGTCTGTTGCCATTGGTTTTGCATTTAAAGATATATTCGAGAATTTTTTGGCGGGAATCATCATATTGATTCGCCGGGAGATGCGTATCAACGATTTTGTGGCCTGCGAGGGGTATGAAGGTACGGTTGAGGCGATACTCGTGCGCGAGACACACATTCGCAAAACAGACGGTGAGTTGGTCATTCTCCCCAACAGCATGTTGTTCAAGAACCCCCTCACTATACGAACAGACCTTGAGGAGCGCAGAACAACCATTATCTGTGGCGTAGGGTATGGTGAGAATGTGGATGAGGCACGGTCGGTCATAAAACAAGCGGTTACGGCCTGTAAAACAGTAATCACTGACACCAGGCCGGTGCAGATCTTTGCCAATGAGTTTGCAGATTCATCAATAAATTTTGAAGTGACGTGGTGGACAGGCTCCAGGCCCCTGGACATTAGGCAGTCACGCGACGAGGTGATTGCCTCGATCAAAGCAGCGCTGGATAAAGCGGGTATCGAAATCCCCTTCCCTTATAGAACGCTTACGTTCAAGGACACCTGAGGGCCAAACGCGAAACGCAGGCCCTCCCGCTACTCACCTCTGGTTAACCTTCTGTTCTTGCTTTGCCATTTTTTATGGTATTCATGGTCTTGCCTAGTGATAGGTTACTGCTACTATTAATGTTCAATTGAACATCTAACAATAACAAACCCATGGAGCGGCCCCTCCCAAGATGTTCAATACACTGCGTGGAACCCTCATGCTTGGCCCGCTCCCGACGGAGAATAACAATGAAATTTTATAAAAAACTGCTTCCCGGAATGTTGCCCTCTGCGGCCTTAGCGGCGTCTGTTTTAATGCTAGGCGCTAGCGGTCAAGCGCTGGCTGCTGACTGTGAACGGGGTGCGCTTGATGCTCTGTATTGCGACGCAAACGGCGACATGGTCGCAGACTTGCCAACGGATGAATCAAAGTGGAATGACCCCGACACGTTGATTTTTGCGTACACGCCAGTTGAAGACCCAGCCATTTATTCCGATATCTGGCAGCCTTTTATTGATCACCTGTCTGAAGTCACCGGCCGGGATGTACGCTTCTTCGCCGTGCAATCCAATGCTGCCCAGGTAGAAGCCATGCGCAGTGGCCGCCTGCATATTGCCGGCTTCTCCACAGGCCCAACGCCTTTCGCCGTTAACCTTGCCGGTGCGGTTCCTTTTGCGCTGATGGGGTCAGATTCGGGTCGGTTTGGTTATACATTGCAGGTGTTCACCCATCGTGATTCAGATATCCATGAAATAAAAGATCTGAAAGGCAAGCGGGTTGCACACACCTCACCTACGTCCAACTCAGGAAACCAGGCACCAAGGGCATTGTTCCCGGAGATGGGCATCGTACCGGGTGAAGACTATGAAATTTCCTTCTCCGGCAGCCACGACCAGTCCATGCTTGGCGTAGTCGCCAAAGACTACGACGCCGCCCCGGTAGCTTCTGAAGTGGTCGAGCGCATGGCCGCCCGTGGCCTGTACGACACAGACGATGTGCGCCTGGTGTGGGAGTCGGATCGTTTCCCTACCACGTCTTATAACTATGCACACAACCTGCACCCAGATCTGGTTGAGAAAGTCCGCGAGGCGTTTTATACCTTCAAGTTCGCCGGCACTGAGTTGGGTGAGGAGTTTGAAGGTGTCGAAACCTTCGTTCCCATCAATTACAAAGATAACTGGAAGGTCATTCGCACCATTCAGGCCTCTAATGGCGTTCAGTACACCCCCGATAATCTTAAATAAGTAGAACAGGAACCCCTGGCTAACCGCCAGGGGCTCTACCCGGAGTGAACCACATGTTAGAGATTTCCAACCTCGTAAAGCGTTACGGGCAAAACGAGCCTGTGCTCAAAGGCCTTGATCTGAGGGTAGAGGGCAGCAGCGTTGTGTCGATTGTCGGTGCTTCCGGTGCAGGCAAAAGCACTCTGCTGCGCTGCATCAACCGGTTGGTGGAGCCGACCTCGGGTTCGATCAAGCTGAACGGCCATGAGTTGGTGAATCTGCGCGGAAGCGAATTGCGCCATTCCCGCCGACGCATTGGCATGGTGTTTCAGGGCTTTAACCTGATTGATCGCTTAACCGTGATGGAGAACGTGCTCTCCGGGCGTCTGGGGTATGTGTCCTTTTTCCAGGCGCTGACTCGCCGCTTTCCGCAATCGGATATCGACCGTGCCTTCAGCCTGATGGAACGTGTGGGTATCGCGCACTACGCCGATAAACGTGCTGACCAATTGTCTGGTGGCGAACGCCAGCGGGTTGCGGTGGTGCGTGCACTGATGCAAGAGCCGGAGATTTTACTGGCAGATGAGCCAACGGCTTCGTTGGACCCAAAGACCTCTCAACAGATCATGAGCCTGCTACAAAGCCTTGCGAGTGAAATGTCGTTGCCGGTCTTGATCAATATCCACAACGTTACTCAAGCACGTATGTATACCGATCGTATTGTCGGCATGCGCCATGGACAGATGATTTTTGACGGCGAACCCAAAGATTTCAATCAGGACGCACTGGATGCCATTTACGGTGGTATTGAATCACCAGATGACGACGGCAGTGTTCCAGAGCAGTCGGCTCCCCCTGCCCCGGAGGCTACGGCATGAAGCCCGACAGAACCGCACTCGGCGCACCGTCGGGCAGGGTCTGGAAAAAGCCGCCCTTCATAACCAACCCTTGGGTTCGCTATGGCTTGCTCGCAATCACCCTGGTTTACCTTTTTTGGGCATTCTCCACACTGCCTTTCGATTGGCAGCGGATTTCCGAAGGCTTGCCCCGCGCAGCCAAAATTTTCGGGGGTGCTTTCCCTCCCAGCTTTGAGCGTGCTGGCCTGCTATGGACAGGCTTTAAGGAAAGCTTCCAGATCGCATTTTTGGCAACCACGCTGGGCGTTCTTCTTTCGGTACCTATCGCGGTAATGGCCGCTCGCAACGTAGCGCCACTGCCCGTTTACCTGCTGGGCCGCACGATTATTATCGTATCCCGCAGCTTTCACCCGGTAATCGTGGCAATCCTTTTTGTTGCTGCCGTCGGGTTTGGCCCGGTGGCGGGTATTCTTACCCTAATTCTTTACTCCATTGGGTTTGTGGCCAAGTTGTTGGCGGAAGAAATCGAGGAAATCGACTGGGGCCAGGTAGAAGCCATGCGCTCGGTAGGCGCCGGTTACATGAAAATATTGGTCTATGGGGTTTTCCCACAGATTATGCCGCGCCAAATAGGCTTGTCTATGTACCAACTCGACAGCAATCTTCGCGCTTCGGCGGTTGTGGGTATTGTTGGTGCCGGTGGTATCGGCGGCACGCTCATGAACGCATTCGGGCGCTACGATTACGATTTCGCTTTCGCCATTTTGCTGATGATTATTGCGATCATTCTGGTCAGTGAAGGCTTGAGCGGATGGGTGAGGAAAAAAGTATGGTAGATCACGCTGCAAAATTGACCGATCGAGTCTGGTCACGCTACGACCGCAAGGAACAGCTGACGCGCTATGGGGTCTACCTGATCACGCTAATAGCTGTGGTATGGGCCGTGCGTGACATCGACATCTTCTGGCCCTGGGTGTGGGATGCGCCCAATCAGATTCAAAGCCTGGGCGCACGCATGTGGCCGCCGGAGTTTAGTGAGTGGAATGCGATATTCTCCGCCATGCTGGAGACTGTTCATATCGCCACCCTGTCCACCATGTTGACGATATTCATCGCCTTACCGGTTTCCTACATTGCGGCACAGAATACAACGCCGAACAAGGTCACCCTATGGATTGGCCGGTTCATTCTGGTCTCCAGCCGTTCTGTAAACACCATCATCTGGGCGCTATTGTTCGTGGCTATTTTCGGCCCCGGTGTCTTGGCCGGTATTTTGGCGGTTATGTTCCGCTCCGTGGGGTTCATCGGCAAGCTGATGGGTGAGGCTATTGAGGAAATCGATCGCCGCCCGGTGGAGGCTATGGAGGCGACTGGCGCCAGCAAGATGAAAGTAGTGCTGTACGCAATTGTGCCTCAGGTGATGCCGGCATTTTTTGCCATCATTATTCTGCGCTGGGACATCAACATCCGTGAATCTACGGTATTGGGTTTGGTGGGCGCCGGTGGTATCGGGGTGTTACTGCAAGGGTCTATCGACCTGTTCGCATGGCAAACCGTAGCCACCATCCTGCTGGCCATCGTTGTGTTGGTCATTCTGGGCGAGGCGCTAACCAGCGTTCTGCGCAAAAAGGTGATTTGATCGTGAACAGCCCGCTGCCGGATGTGATCTGGAACGCTGATAATATGAAAGACACTATTAAATTTGGTAACGCCGACATTCTGTTTACCGATGTGGACGATACGTTGACGACAGACGGCCGGCTGCTGCCAGAGACCTATGTCGCGATGTGTCGCCTGGCAGACGCCGGCATTAGCGTCATCCCGGTAACCGGCGGCTGTGCTGGCTGGTGTGACCAAATCATTCGAACCTGGCCGGTAAGAGCCGTTATCGGCGAAGGGGGCGCATTCTATGCGCAGCGTACAGCGCCACAGACCGTTAGCTGGCACTACTGGGAAGACGCGACAAAGCACCGCCGTGACCAGCAGGCCATATTAGAGGCTGTTGCAGCGCTAGATCTGGGCTTTGAACCCAAGCTGGCCACCGACCAGCTCTTCCGCTATGTGGATGTGGCGATAGACTACAACCAGCAGCAATCGCTTACACCTGAACAAGTGGTAGCCATTCATGATGCCCTGCTGGCCCAGGGCTTCAACGTTCGACAAAGCTCAATTCACATTAACATCTGGCTGGGGGATTTCGACAAATCCACCATGTCGCTGCGGGTGGGCCGTGAACTACTCGGCCTGGATACACCGGCGTTGCAGCAGCGTTCTATTTTTATTGGTGATGCACCCAATGATGAAAGTATGTTTCGCAGCTTCCCAATGAGTGTGGGTGTATCCAATATTCGCAAGCACCTATCCGGCATGACCCACCGGCCAGCGGCTATCGCCAGCCAACGCTCGGGTCTGGGTTTTGCTGAAATGGCAGAGGCATGGCTGCAACAACGAACACAACCCGGGCAGAAGTAGCCCAACGCCTCGCCTGATATCAACAGAGATCAACTGGTTGAGCATATAGTCTGATGAGCGCCAAAGATCGCCAGCGTAGCATCCTGGAATGGGTGCATGAGCAGGAGCATGTCGAAGTTGAAGACATAGCTCAGCACTTTGGCGTGACGACGCAAACCATCCGTCGCGACATCAACAAACTGTGCGAGTTGGGCCTGTTGCGGCGTCGTTACGGCGGCGTCAGTTTACCGGCCAGTGCTGTTGCACCACCATCTATTGCCTGCATACAAGATGACAGAGTGCCCAACGTATTAGCCAAGCAGCATATGGCCAGGCGTGTGGCGGCGGATATTCCCGAAGGCGCCACCGTTAGCCTGGGGGTCGGCAGTACCATTGAGCTGATAGCGCGAGCGCTGATCCACCATCAGTCACTCCGAATAATGACCAACAACTTCAGCGTAGCCGCAGCCCTTTCCGGGAACTCTGGTATTGAAGTGATTGTTTCCGGGGGAATATACCGGCACGACCATCACGATGTGGTTGGGCCGGAAGTCACCAGTTTTTTCAGCTCTTTTGTTTCCGATTTCGGCATTATAAGTACCGGCAGTATGGATCAGCAGAATGGTTTAATGGATTACGATATTCGCGAGGCCGAGGTTAGCCGAGCCATCATAACCAACACCAGGGCCCGCATGCTGGTGGCCGATCACAGCAAATGGACTCTGAACTCACACTGCAAGGTAGCTTCGTTCAAGTATGTTGATCGCTTCTACACAGACACCCTACCCCAGCAAAAAGGCGCTGGCCTGCCTGGCTCGGTAACAATCATTGAGTGCGAAAAGTCGGCACCGGGTGTTAGCCAGCCATTGCACAGTATTGAATCTGGATGAGGGGCTCCAAGCACCCCGGAGCTGAAAACACCGTAACTGGTCTGGCACTTGCGGTCGCATTACACGGCCATTAAATCCGCGCCTGTCATCTTGCCTTGCTTGGTCACTATACGTAGGCTTCACCCCACTTGAACATAGTCAAGCTACATACCAATGATACGGAGTCTCTTATGAGAATCGTCGTTCCTTTAATGTTTGTTTCAACCCTGCTGGTTTCTGCCTGTGCAAGTTCCCCACAGAGCAAGGTAGACACCCAAGCGTCTGCGCATAACTACCAGTGCGAAAGTGGCGAAACGATTACTGCCATCTACCCCACCACCGACAAGGCTGCGGTGCAATACAAGGGCAATAACCACAATATGAAAATTGCGGTTTCTGGCAGCGGCGCGCGTTACGTGGGTGACGGGCTGGAATGGTGGACAAAAGGTTCTGGCACCGGGACTGAAGGCACCCTCCTGCGCCACACGGCTGATAACACATCGGGCGAAATCATGGAACTTTGCACAAAGTCCTAAGCGCGATTTAACCGGGTAACTGTTGGTATTTAGCTCCCAGCGAATAAAACGTCACACAAAAACCACTGATGGTTACCCGGCGCCAAGCTTATCCTGTAGCATCGCCAAACCTGCAACAAAGGTACTCATGGGGTTCAGCATACACCTGCCAACACTGATAACTCTTTCAGTCGCAATCAATTTGATGATTGGGGGATTATTGTGGGCTATCTATTATCTGCGCGGCCGTCAGTACTATTTTCTGCTCTGGGCGCTGGCATGCGGCACCTTCGCAATCGGTGGCTTGCTCGCAGGCTTGCGGGTTATGGTTGATGCGCCCTGGATAACCGTGTTCGGGGCTCATGCGTTTCTGGGGCTCTCGCCCCTACTTTTGCTGGGTGGGCTTCAACGCTTTTTAAAAGGTGTAACACGCAGCACCCGCCGGTTCCGGCGCGTTTCCCGGGTTGCCTTTGTCGGGTACCTGCTGGCGCTGCTCATAATCTTTCAAATGGACCCTCTCAGCGCGCGCCTGTTAACGGCTCTGTTCTCGGTGGTCGTTTTCAGCGTTGCGATATACTGCCTGGCTGCCCCCGCGCCAAAACCTGTTCTTCCCCGCCGCGTGCTGCAGGTGCTGTTTACGCTGCACGGGGTGCTAATGGTGGCACAATGCCTGGCAATAGCCGCGGACTGGCTCAACATCAACCAAACCCATACCGACACGGTTTTACGGCTGATTCTGGTTAATCACATACTGCTGGCAACAGCCACAGCGCTGGTATTACCTCTGTTGGTCTTCACCCGGTCGGAGTTGCGCCTGCGGGCGCTAGCGGAGAAGGATGGGCTGACCGAACTGCTCAACCGACGTTCCTTTTTTCTGGAAGGCAACCGTATTTTCGAAAAGGCAAGCCACAAGCTCCACCCCATGGCGGTTTTGATGCTCGACCTGGATCATTTTAAACAGATTAACGACCGCTGGGGCCACGCCGCGGGTGATGAAGCGCTGCAATCGATTGCTCGCACCCTGGAAAACGAATTACGAGGTGATGACATCATCGGCCGTATTGGTGGCGAGGAGTTTGCCATTGTCTTATTGCTGTCTGAGGATGAAAACTTGCACGCAATTACCCACCGGCTGCTCAATGCCATCACCCGCCAAGGTGCCAATATTAACGGCATGGCCCTGAATCTCACAGCCAGCATTGGTGGCATCGAGCGCGCAGAGTACCACCGAAGTTTCGCAGACCTGATGCTGGAGGCGGATACAGCGCTTTACAGTGCCAAGGATGGCGGCCGTAACCGTGCAACGTTTGGTGAGGTGACACCACCCCCCGAAACCGCATAAGCCAGTAACGTAGCCTGGCTTTTACGCTTGAACCCCATGGGTGAAGCTCCAAGCCAATATTCTTGTGATCTTGTTCCCCTGCTTCATTTCTATTTCCCGTATATCGTTAGCACCAAGTTTACGGATCAATTTTATTGCAGGCTTCACGTTGTCAATTTTCGACACAAGGCTTGTAAACCAACGGCACTGAGCTGAAAACGTCTGACTTTCTTTGATCAGTTTTTTAAGGAACATTCGCTCGCCCCCCTTGCACCACAGTTCTGCTTCCACGCCGCCAAAATTTAGATTGGGAGGAGCACCCGTGGTCGCTCGCTCGCCGCGATTACGGGCAAGGTTATTGAGTTTAAGCTGGCTGACTTTGAGTGCTTCCTCTTGCGAGGCATGGAAAGGCGGGTTGCATACGCTGACATCAAAGACCTCTCCCGCTTGAATAATCCCTTCAAATATATGATTTTTATCGGGCTGCGTGCGCAGCGTAAAGCCGCCTTTTAGCTGGGGGTTTTTAGCGATAATCGTGGCTACGTTCTCAAGCGACTGGGCATTAATATCACTACCAATACAGTCCCAGCCGTATATTTGGCAGGCCAGTAGCGGATATATTCCATTTGCTCCCGTTCCTATATCCAGCAACCGGATTTTGGGCTGGGTAGTGGCTATGCTGATTGCGGGCTCGGTATACCCAAGCAGCTCCGCTATGTGGTGGATGTAGTCGGCCCGGCCGGGGATAGGCGGGCAAAGCGCACCTTCCGGGATATCCCAACCCACAATGTTGTAGTGTTGCTGTAATAGCGCCGCATTCAAGGCTTTTACTGCATGCGGGTTGGCGAATTCTATAGACAGGTTGCCGTGGGCGTTTGGCTGCACATATGGGGCGAGTGGCGGATAAGCTTTTACCAGGGAGGGGAAATCATAGCCGTGCCTGTGCAGATTTCTGGGATGAAGGCCTTTGCCATTAGGCTTGGTTTGGTTGTTTCCACTTTTTTGCAGTGAGCTCACGGTAATATGCCTGAGGTGTAGAATTCGAACGTGAAATGGATATTATCTGAATTGAGGCCTGAAGCGCCATTTTGAGCTATTCGCACTAACTTAGTTGAGGGAATTCATCATGAGCCAACACACCGGCAACACAGGCAAACTGGACCGGCTATTGGCGGAACAGCGCGAATATATTGCCAAACGGGAAAGTGGTTACCGTGAGCGCGCGCTGAAGATGTACCCGTGGGTGTGTGGGCGTTGTGCCCGTGAGTTTACCCGCATTAATTTGCGGGAGCTTACCGTGCACCATGTCGATCATGACCACGACAATAACCCCGCCGATGGCAGTAACTGGGAGTTATTGTGCGTGTACTGTCACGATGAGGAGCACAGCAAGTTTGAGGATTTTGTGCGCTACGGCGGCAGCTCCGAGAAAAGGCGGGAAGCGGCTACCCACAACCCGTTTGCCGGCCTAAAAGACGCGCTTGAAAAGAAAAGCTGACAGGGTGCGCCAACACCCTGTCCTTTAAGACAATATCACTAAGTGATTTGGCAGTTCGTTCTTCTGGCGAGTGGCTGGCACCTTGGCTTTCAGGTGCGTGCCGCAGGCTTCGATGCAGGTCACAAACCCCTGTAGGGTTTTGCCCTGTTTTACTTGCCCGGTGAAGGCTTCGATGATGGTTTCCCATGCCTCATTGTCTACCTGGCTGGAAATACCCTGATCTACCAGAATCTCGACATAGCGCTCGGCTTCCGAAACAAAGATCAGAATGCCGGTGGCGCCTGCCGTGTGATGCAGGTTTTGCTCCAAAAACTGGCGCCGGGCCAGATTGGATGCGCGCCAGTAGCCCACAGAGCGAGGAATTAGTCGCCTGTTGATGCTGGGTACCCGGAATATCAAGCTGAGTACGATAAACACACCCCACTGGCCGAGCAGTAACATGTCTGCCGCCAGCCAGCCGGTAAAATAATTGACGATGCCAGGCACCAACAGTGCAAGCAGCCCGGCCCAGAGTAGTGGGATATAGGCGTAGTTATCCGCCTGGGCGGTTAGCACAGTGACCACTTCCGCGTCGGTTTCCCGTTCGACCGCACTGATAGCGGCCGCAACTTGTTCCTGTTCCTGTTTGCTCAATAATGTCATGGGGTATCGCTTCTTGATAAGTTGAAGGCTGTGTTACCGGTGAACAGTTTGCTTTTACCAGCCACCGGAGGCACCACCACCGCCGAAGCCGCCGCCCCCGCCGCCAAAGCCACCACCACCGAATCCGCCACCACGGCCGCCCATGCTGGCACCTAGCAACGCGCCACCTATTAGCGCTGCGCCAGTGCGCCCACCACGACCTCGGCCACCACCAATGAAGTAAATCACGGCCATTATGATCATGAAAAACAGCGATACCAGGGAAACGTTTGGTTTTTCCTGGCGGTCGCCGGGGGATCGGCCAGGTGCAGCCAAGGGTTCACCTCCCAAAACTTTAACCATCGCGGCCGCGCCGTTAGCAATACCCTGCTCAAACTGGCCCTGCTTGAACGCAGGCGTCATGATCTGGTTGATAATAGTTGAGGAAGCCGCATCGGTAAGGCGGCCTTCGAGGCCGTAGCCCACTTCAATCCGAATTTTGCGTTCTTGCTTGGCAACAATCAGCAAGGCGCCGTTGTCCTCGCCCTTCTGGCCGATGCCCCAGTGCCGTCCCAACTGGTAGCCATAGTCTTCTATGGCGTAGCCCTGTAGGTCGGGCACTGTAACGACCACAACCTGCTCTGAGGCGCCCTGTTCATGAGCCTGAAGCATCTGGGTAATCCGGGCCTCGGTGGCGGGGCTCAGCATCTCGGCCTTATCCACCACGCGACCACTGAGCTCCGGGAATTCCGGGGTAGATTGAGCAAAAGCCCCCGATACTGGTAACACCATCAGGACAAAGAGCGCCGCAACACAGTAGCGCGAGAAAAGCCGCATTTAAAACTCCACCTTGGGTGCTTCATCTGCGTTTTCTGCAGTGGCTTTAAAGTTTTCACGCCGCTCCATATCGCTGTAGAGAATGCTGTGCCAGATTTTGCCCGGGAAGGTACGGATTTCAGTGTTGTAGCGTTCTACCGCTTGAATAAAGTCGCGCCGTGCCACGGCGATGCGGTTTTCTGTGCCTTCGAGCTGCGATTGCAGCGCGAGAAAGTTCTGATTCGACTTCAAATCCGGGTAACGCTCAGAAACAGCCATCAACCGGCTTAGCGCACTGCTAAGCTCACCCTGCGCTTGCTGGAATTGCTGGAGCTTCTGGGGATTGTTAAGAATGCTCTCATCAACCTGAATGGAGGTGGCTTTGGAACGCGCCTCGATAACAGCCGTCAGGGTCTCTTTTTCTTGAGCCGCAAAGCCTTTTACGGTTTCCACAAGGTTGGGTACCAGATCTGCCCGGCGCTGATACTGATTTTCAACTTGCGACCAGGCCGACTTAACCTTTTCGTCGTAAGTAGGAATATTGTTAATGCCACAGCCGGTCAGCAGAAACGCCAGCATGAATAGCGCGGTAAGCTGCCGCAAAGAGCGCATAGGTGTGTGGTTTGGCAGTGCTTGCATGGTGTTGGAGTTCCCTTAAGGTGAACGAGGCACGTGGCTTGGGGCCGCGAATGTGTGAGAGGGTCTCACATTCAAGGACTTCGAAACAGCCAGCCGGGCTATGCAGTTATTGCAGGTTCATATGCCGTAGCCTTTTTTTTTGGTATATAGGTAGGGTGGATACGCTGCCGTTCATGGCATGTGCACGAATCCAGACATTCAAACAACTCACCCCCGTATAGGAATTGGAGTTTATTCATGCAGCCAAAAGACATCGTGGCGCAGTTCATCGCTGAAATCCATGCTCAGCGTTTTGATGAGGCTAAGACCTTGTTGGTTGCCGAGGGGTTTGAATATGTTGGGCCAAATATGCGTTTCCTTAACCCGGATGACATGATGTCTTATCAGTTCGGGATGGCGGCAATCCAGAAAGACCTGATTCTCCGCCAACTAAGTGCCGATGGAGAGCACGTGTTCGCGGTGCTGGATTATCGAACCAACTTTGAGCCAATTGGGGATGTGCGGCTTGCAATTTGGTTTCGTGTTCGGGACGACAAAATCCAGACCGTTGAAGCTTTCTATAACGCGGCAGTGGTTGAAAACATGCTGGGCGGCAACCTCCCTTCAGCGCGTTAACATAATGCCTGCAACGTTGATGAGCAAAAATGTATAAAAACAGAGATATTATTGCGCGACTGCGCGAAAACATTCCGTCGTTCGAATGTGTGCCAGGTTGTCACGACTGCTGCGGCCCGGTAACCACCTCCCCGGAAGAAATGTCGCGGCTGCCGGTTAAAACGGATGCCGAACATGAAGCAGCGTTAAATGATTTAAGCTGCGTACACCTTGGCCCTGATGGTTGCACTGTGTACGGGGAGCGCCCGTTAATATGCCGTTTGTTTGGCACCACAAAAACCATGCCCTGCCCAAACGATCGCGGCCCGGAGCGCATGGTTGATCCAGACATTGAGCGCCAGGTTCATCACTACATCGCTAATACACGGCAAGTATTGGTGTAGGCATTAAAAAACCGGTGCCTGCATGAAAGCAGGCACCGGTTTTTATTAACAATAAAATAACAGCTATAAATACTTAGAAGTTAGAAAGCTTTTCCCATTCTTTCTCGGCTTCGTCTTTTTTCATGCCGTACTTTTCTTGAAGTTTACCGATAAAGTGGTCGCGACGGCCGGAGATTTCATCTACATCGTCGTCTGTTAGCTTGCCCCAATTCTCGCGCACCTTACCTTTAAGTTGTTTCCAGTTACCTTCAATGATGTCGTTATTCATAGTAAGTTCCTCGCTTTATAAAGAGCGGTGTATAAAAACAGAACACCGCCGAAATGAAAGGAATATCCGGATTGCCGTTCCTGCAGCAACCCGCTGCATCGGTATTTAATCTGTCACATGGCCTTTTATTTAGCAACGATTCTCGCGTTGCGATTAATTCATACTGGGCGTTACGCCGGGATCTGCAGCGCGACACGCAACCCTTTGCATCTGCCCCAAGAACGCGTTTGCGAAAAAAATTGACAGATTCTGAAAAACACCCGGTTAACCGGAACAAATTCCAACTACACTAACCCTCTCAACCTGTGACGGTCTGTTCAAACATGCTTCCAGATTCTTTAACTCCATCTGATATCAGCGCCCTCCTCAGTCGCGTTGCAAAACAGGATCGTGCTGCCTTCGCTAAACTATATGAAGCAACGGCACCGAAACTTTTGGGCGTGGTACTGCGTATTTTAAAAGAGCGATCCTGGGCAGATGATGTTATTCAGGAGGCTTATCTTAAAGTATGGCAGCGTGCCGGCCTGTTTGATAAGGGTAAAGCCTCGCCAATTACCTGGCTGGTTTCCATTGCCCGGAACAAGGCCATTGATGAGCTGCGTAAGCACCCTGCGGGCCGAACCACTACCGACGACGCGATGGATGAGAGGGTCGCCCGGCAAGCCACAGTGCAGGATCAGATGGAAGACCAACAGGTAGTAAACAAGCTTAACCATTGTATTGGTGAGCTGGAAAAGGAACGGCAGGACATGGTGCGACTGGCCTACCTAAGCGGCTGGTCCCGGGATGAGCTGGCAAGCCAGTACGAGCAGCCAGTGAACACCGTAAAAACATGGCTTCGCCGCGCACTGCAGGATATTAAAGGGTGTCTGGAATCATGACCGAACACGACGACCTAGACATGCAGATTGCCGAATTTGTGCTGGGCACATTGCCGGCAGGCGAACGAAAAGCCCTCCAGGCCCGGCGCGAGCTGGACCCCGCTCTGGATGCGCGAATTTTGCAATGGGAAGAGCAGCTGATCGGGATGACGGACGACGTTGCGCCGGTGCAGCCCAGCCCGGAGCTGTTTGCACAGATTGAACGCGTTTTGGATCAGCGGGCAACCCAGCTGAACAATACCGCGTCTGTTGTCATGCTTCGCCGCCGGGTGAATCAATGGCGCTGGAGTACTGCTGCGGCGTCTGCGGCGGCGTTAGTATTAGTGGCAGTGTTAACCTTCCAGCCTGCAAACAACCCAGACTCCTTTGTGGCTGTGTTCCAGCACGATGACCAACAGCCGGCTTTCTTGCTGACTGTCGACTTACAAAACCGTCAGCTGAACATTCGCCCGGTAACTGCAGAAGCGCAGCCGGGCAAGTCTTATCAGTTGTGGATTAAATCTGATGAGCTGGGCCCCAACCCACGGTCTGTGGGTGTACTGGGAGACCAGATGCAGTTAGACCAGGGAGCACTGAAACAATACGATCCGGCCCTGCTACGGGAAGCCACCTTCGGTATTAGCCTGGAGCCTCCCGGTGGGTCACCCACGGGGCAGCCCACTGGCCCGGCTATTCACGGCTACTTGTACCCAGCCGGAGATGACTTGAGCCGGCGGATCTGAAAATAATCAGGCTTTTCTGAAACTTATTCATTGCGACCCCGTAGCTGTCTGTAGCACATCCAAAAACATATCCAACAGGATGGGCACAACCAACAGCAAGGAGTACGCAATGAAAAAGCATCTACAAACTACCGCACTGATGGCAGCCCTGATATCCGGCGCACTGACCGCCGGCATCGTTCAGGCAGGCATGAATCACGAAGCCAAGGTTTGGGCAGACGATCAGGCTGTTTCAGAAGGTACTGTTACCGCGAAGAAAGTCACCGCTGAAGCAAACGGCTGGCTGGTTGTGCACCGCACAGGTGAAACCATGAAGCCTGGCCCGGTAGTTGGTTACGCGCCCCTGAAAAAGGGCGAGAACATGGACGTATCCGCTATTCTGACTGAAGACGTTAAATCCGGTGACATGCTGATGCTAATGGTGCACGCAGAAGACGGCGGCATGAAAACGGGCGGCTTTGAATACACCTTGGGCGCCAAAGAAGACGGCCCCATCAAGAAAGACGGCAAGCTGGTGATGTCTACAATCACAGCGAAGTAATTCTGCCGAAAAAAAACCGCCTGGCCCAAAGGGCTGTGGCGGGTTTTTCGTGCTGCGCTATAGACTGCAAGAGCTAAAAGAACTTAAGGTTCGATGCTTACTGGCTGGTCAGGCCAACTCTCCACATCCCCCCGCCAAAACCTGAGTATATGCCCTTTAAATGGCCGTTCAAGGTAGTCAGTATGTTCTGGCTTTGTGTGCGAATAGCTAAACCCGTACGCCTCCATCTGCCGGCTAAATTTACTCTTTCGGCCGCGCCCTGGGTCAATCACAATAACTTCACAGGTTGCATTGGCATGCTTGTGAACAAAGTCGGCCAACAGGTTTATGTGCTCGTCTTCGTACAGCAGATCGCTGCCAATAATCATATCAAACAGACCTAGGTCACTGGTTTTATCTGCCCAGTCCAGCCGTTGATAACCGATGGCTTTTCCTTGGTTAAGCTGTGTATTGCGCTCCAAAAAGAAACCAACTTCCGGGTGATAATCCGTCGCCGTGATGTCGTCCTTACGCTGGTTCAGTAGCAGGCTGGAGAGCGCCATTCCGCAGCCAATTTCCAGAATTCTCTTACCCGCCGTGTGGTGCACCGCCATGTAGTGAGCGAGCACCATGCTGGATGGCCAGATTATGCCAAACAGTGGCCAGGTGGCAGACGAAATGCCCAACTTGAGGGCAACGTCGTTGGGGTCGTCGAATTGCTGGTTATCACGCAGGGTGCAAACGTGAATATCCACGTTTCCGAATTCAATGGTTTGATATCTAAGGCGCAGTGGTTCTTTCATTGTGGGTCACACTGAAGGAGCTAGGCCCGCCGACCTATTAAAAGAAGCGGCAAAATCCTATGGTTTCCGAGTATACCCATGTTGCGCACCAACAACGATTTTATCAGCGCGCCAGGTCTTCAAGAAACTTTTGAATACGCTCGGCATTGGTGCCTACGTCGCTCTTCCCTACTCTTGAAGCAGAACGCATATCAACCTTCACTCCGTTGCCTGTCTCCGTCATGCGGATAACCACATCATCTTTGAACCCAAACCAGCGTGTTGTAGCAGTAGCTTCGATGGTGTTATTGGTAGTTTCAGCCACCTGCCAGCCCCGCGCCTGAATAGTTGCTTTTGCTGCCTCCATCGCGCTAGCCAGCGGCATATTCAGGGTAATCGGTTTCAAAGCGGGATAGGCTGCAAGCTGTTGGCGTGCAGTTTCAGCGCCAGGGTAATCCACTTCATTTGGTGCCTTCTCACGAGCCGCGGCTAGCGCTGTAAAGACGGGAGGGTTTTGTGTGTCAGTGGTAATGTCGTGGATGGGCGGCACGCTCTGAGCTCGCTGTTTCATCTGCATGGGCATGGCGACCACGGCGACCACCAACAGGGTGACCAAGGCCCCCACCAGTGCTGGGCGCCACCGGCGAAGCACGCCGCCAAGCACCAGGGTTATCAGCCCCAACACAGCAGCACCCATTGCCAATTGCGCGCCTTGGCGCAGCCACGTGAACGACGTGCCCAGGGCGATCCACTCAGCTCTGTAGGCTGGCCCAGCCATTGCCATAAACACCGCTGCAGCAATCAACAAAATAACTCCAAGCCAAGCAGTCACTACCGGCCACTTTCCACCACGACGGGATGTGTTTGTTTTTGAGAGCATTTTAGTTCCTTTTTTAATCAGTAATCATTTGGCTTGGAGGTTTGTAACTTACACTACACACAGTTACGAGAGCTAACCTTAGCCCGATCACTATGGCTTTGGTATGCTAGAGATTGGGCGTTTCACAGGAGTAACGTTATGGCAGGTGGCTGGGCCCGTGATGGGGCTGTTCAGGATCAGATTGATGCCAGTGTGGAGGACGCCGTTGCCGAGGCCCGTAGCAGGCTGGGCACAGGTGAAAGCGCGGAATTCTGTGAAGAATGCGACCGCCCTATTCCAGACGCACGGCGCAAAGCCATTCCGGGTGTCCGCCTTTGCGTAAACTGCCAGGCGGAACTCGAGAAACAGGAAGTGGGATCCGGCGGCATTAATCGCCGGGGCAGTAAGGATAGCCAGCTGAGATAACCGCGGCCAGAGCCCTCTGCCCTTTCGATGCCTTTCGCTGAAAGAGGGCTGATTTCAGTCGCAACCAGCTGTGCAGCGGCCATCGCCGTTAAATGCGATGGTGTGCCCGCTCAAAGGAACATGCATGGGGGCGTTTACCAGGCTCCTGAATAAGGCCGTTCGAGTATCCTCCCTTAGCTCTCCACCAGATGTTGCCGGCTCATTGGCATGTGAGGCAATCACGGCTTTCGGTTTGATCAGCTCATTGATCACGTAAGCCGCTTCCTTTGGCCCTGTCGTGTATGTGTCGCCAATATTCATGACCACAAGTTCAGCGCGGTAATGGTCGTTCACCACCAGTTTCTGCTCGGCGGTAATGCCAGTATCCCCGGAAAGATAAACCACCAGGCCATTTGAAAAAGTTAACACATAGCCAGTTGGCGCACCGACACTCGCGCTAACGCCTGACGCTTTCAAATGTTCCGCCAGCGGGCCGGTGAGAAACGCGGGGGAAACCCCATTACTATGAGCTGCTGGTACCGTAGTGATGGCCACGCCGCCGACTTCCAGGTTCCCACCAAAGCGCACTAGCATGGAGTTAGCAGGGTCACCGCCAGCAGCTTCAAGCTTAGTAGCAAAAAATGCAGGCATCTCACTGCCAGTAACGATCTTTGCCTGTTTTTTTACCGCAATATCCACGGAGTTGGATTGCGGCAAAGTGACCACTGGGAATTCTGGCCCACCGCAATTACCGGCATTCGTTTCTTTGATTCGGCGATCACCCAAATGGTCACCGTGCATGTGAGATACCAGAACGACATCAATATTGCCAAGGCGAGGATCATGGGGGCCA
>Ga0098040_1000307_pt1 | contig 23061 bp, 5 predicted proteins | sample 7_EtaG_FD_75065 | JGI IMG/M metagenome (GOLD analysis project Ga0098040, IMG submission 75065) | Marine viral communities from the Subarctic Pacific Ocean - 7_ETSP_OMZ_AT15161 metaG | ecosystem: Environmental > Aquatic > Marine > Oceanic | place: Pacific Ocean | collected 2015-01-08
CAAATAAACAAAGTTAAAGACGTAGTGCTGGCCTTCCAAGATGAAGCGTCCGTGGGTAGTTCTATTAAAAGCGAAATGAAAAGCAGTGTCGAGGCCTTTAATGATTCACCGATTGTGGGCTCTGTCCTTGCCGTAGATATTGACGAAATGAAAGTAAGAATTGCATCAACCTTTTCGTCCCAAAGCAGAGCGGTTACCAGAAAAGATTACGAAGCTGTGGTCTATAACATGCCCCCATCGTTAGGTAAGGTTACCAGATGTATGGTCACTAGAGACGAGGATTCTCTTAAAAGGAATCTCAATGCGTACGTTATATCCGAATCGCCAAATGGGACACTACAAACTGCCAACAACGTGTTAAAGCAAAATTTAAAAACTTGGATTGGTGAGTATAAAATGATTAGCGACACCATTGACATTTTAGATGCAAAAATAGTTAATTTTGGTATAGAATTTACTGTGTCCTCTAAGGTTGATGCCGATAAGACAGCCCTTTTAAAAACTTGTATAAATGTTGTATCTGAAGCGTATTCAAAACATATGGATATTGGCGAGGCTATCTCGATAGCCAAAATTTATAATATTTTAAATAAGGTCCCAAACGTGGACGATGTGAAGGATGTTGTTGTAGACTCAAAGGCAACAGCGATGTACTCCAGCGCAACCTTTAATTTTGATTCAAGAAAAACATCAGACGGAAAGTTTATAGTGCCCCCCAAAAATGTTATAATGGAATTAAAGTTTCCCAATTTTGATATCAAGGGGAGCGTAGTTTAATGTCTATAAAGAGATATATTGCCTCAGAAGATAACACGATAACAAATGCTTACGAAGAAAACTTGACCACAAGAGCCACTGCCTCCAACATGGGCGCCTGTGATATTATGGAGGTATTCTCGATTTATGGACAAGCTGCTGAAGACAACGCAACAAAGTCCACAGAAATCTCCAGAGCCATTATAAGGTTTCCAGTTAGCAGCATATCTTCTGATAGGACATCAGGCAAGATTCCGAAGTCTGGTAGCGTGAACTTCGTTCTCCGATTATATAATGCCGAGACCAACCAGACTGTTCCAAAAAATGCCACATACAAGATTCAAGCACTTTCGCAAAGCTGGGAAGAAGGCTTTGGTGTTGACATACACAAATATGAGGACAAGTCAACATCCACCACTGGAAGTAACTGGATTTATGCCAGCTTTAATCCAGCAACAAAGTGGAACAATGAGGGCGGATCAGTGTTGTCCTCTTCGGCCGATCGAGCACCGGAGTATAGTACAACCTTAACAGACGGAACAGAAGATTTTGAAGTAGATGTGACATCCTTGGTGGAAGAATGGATTGCAGGAAATATAACAAACAATGGACTAATGCTCAAGTTAACGTCTAGTCAAGAAGGTTCCGCATCCGCGGACTACCCTACATACAGTAACCCCACGGGCTCGACAATAAGTTATTATACAAAAAGAATTTTTGCTAGAACTAGCCAGTTCTTCTACAAACGCCCATCGATTGAAGCTCGATGGGATGATTCCAAACAAGATGACCGCGGAAACTTTTATTACAGCAGTTCGCTTGCTACGTCCGCAGACAATCTTAATACAATATATTTATATAACTATGTGAGAGGCCGCCTCCGGAATATACCAGTAATGGAAGACGGCAATATCTTTGTTAGTGTTTATTCTGGCTCTTCCAATAACACAGCACCTTCTGGTTCGAAACTTAAGTTTTACGATGGCAAGCAATACGTCACAGGCGGTCAAATATCTACGGGCGTTTATACTGCTTCGATATGTATCACGGGCAGCAAAACAAGCCCTCTAACAAAATTGTTTGATGTGTGGCATAATGGCGAGACCGGCTCGATTCAATATTGGACGTCGAGCATTAATCCGGTGGCTATGGATGCGGCAAACAATTCTGAGGTAGAGTCACATGTCAGTTCGATTGAGAACATGAAAGACGTGTTTAGACAAGATCAGAAGTATAGATTTAGAGTGTTTATCAGAGAAAAGAATTGGAGTCCTAATATTTATACCAAAGCAAATTCCTTCGTTAAACCTTATATAGTTGAATCTGGCTCGTACAGAGTCGTTAGGGTTGCAGATAATTTTGATGTTATTCCTCACGCCACCGGCTCAACGAAATACACAAAGTTATCATATGATGTTTCTGGAAGTTATTTTGAATTAAATTTCGATATTTTTGAAAAAAATTACCAATATGGTATAAAATTAGCATACTATAACAGTTATACTGATTCTTACGAGGAACAGCCAGAAATATTTAAATTTAGAGTAGTTTAATGTCAATAAAAGATTTATTTCCAAAAAAGAAAACAAAGCCAGTAGTCAGACAGACCAAAGTAGACATAGCCACATCTGCTGAGTCTCTTGAGGCGGCAGCAGAGAAAAGCAAGAAAGAACAAGTATATGTTCCGCAGTTAGACTTTTCTAATCCCTCCAATTTTGCTTTCTATGGTTCAGCTGAAAAATATTATTCAGACGCATTTAAAACTATCGTCGGCACATATCCTTATGATGGTTCCGAAGAAGAGGTTATAGAATTCAGAAATGAGATGAATTATGTTGAAAGGTATATTTTCGACAACTTATACCCGAAGGCAAATGGTTTTGCTAGATTTTCCGCCGATGGCTGGGGCTCTGCAGAAACCCCATCGGGAGAATATGGTGTTCCAGCATCCAAAGAATACATATATGTTTATGGTGGTCCGCTTTCCGCATCTTCTGGAATGACTCAACACAAGCTTAAGTATTCCTTCAGCGCCAGCAACCTATATCAACAAGACATCTATAACGTTATAGATGAAAACCCAGCGGGTCGTGTTGGTACTCGTGAATCAAATCTAAAATATGATTTGGATGTGGGAAGTACAGTAGAGTTTTGGTTACAAAAAGACGCATTTGATATAACAAAGACCAAGAAAGAGGTCGTATTTGATCTTTGGAACCAGACGGCTTACTCTGACTCCGGCTATGGTAGATTATTGATTGAGTTATCGGGTAATAATGATTACACAGATGGATCCCCATTCTTTATTAGTGTCAATTCGGGATCTACAGGATTTAGCAATACTAAAATAGGAACTAGCGTTACAACTGGAACGTTATCTAGTTGGCACCACTATGCGTTTTCGTTTGTTAACGATAGAGCAAATAGCAAAATTAAAGTCAAATTTTATATCGATGGGGCCCTCAATGATGAGAAAACCCTTGCCGCCCCAGTCAACGAGATAACTGGCGGCATGAGGGCCTTTGTCGGCTCTTTGCAGGCGGCAGTCATGGGAGGGACAGGTACCACAGGTTCCGGAAAACTCTCAGGCTCATTAGACGAGCTTAGGTACTGGAAAACACGCAGAACTTCCGAGGAAGTAGGATACAACTATTTCAGACCAGTTCGTGGCGGTACAAACAAAAAAGTTTCAAATGCAACACTTGGGCTTTACTATAAGTTTAATGAGGGCATTGTTGGAACAGCATCAACCGATAGCGTTGTTTTAGATTATTCCGGAAGAATAGCAAATGGACAGTGGGTTGGCTATGACTCTGACTCTAGAGCTACTGGCTCCGCAATTGTCTTAGCAGGAGCATACGCTTCAGAAGAAAAAGATCCAATTATCTACTCATCTCACCCTTCTGTTTCCTCGCTGAGATCTAACTTAGAAGTCACTGGCTCTGCTCATGACGAAGATAATACCAATAGAATGGTGGAAATGTTTCCCAGTTGGATGAAAGATCGAGCATTTGAAACCTCAGATCCCAGCTTGGACAACTTGACTCAATTAATGGGTGTGCAGTTTGATAAAACTTTCTTGTTGATTAACCGAATAACCGAACTGAAAAAGCAAAATTATTTTGATGATAGCGAAAAAGCATTTCCGTTTATTAAACAAATGGTGGAAAGCTACGGACTGACGACGGAAGACTTATTAACAGCCGCAGAAATAAACGAAAAAATCTTAAATAAAAATGATACGCAGAATTTAGAAAACGATATTCAAGATGTTAAGAATAAACTATATCAGAACCTTTTCAACAACTTGTATCAAATTTACAAATTAAAAGGTACCGAAAAATCATTCAGAAACATCTTTAGGTGTTTCGGACTTGACGATGAATTGATAGCTATTAAGATCTATGCGGATAATACGACGTACAATCTAGAAGACAACTACAAAAATAAGCTACTTCGGGCCGTTCACATAGACCACAACATGGTTAACAATTTTGGTGCGACGATGTACCAGTGGTATACCGGTTCGAATCCAAACTCGATTAGTTTTATTAGCGGCAGTGGTGCCAAAGGACTAGAGGATCAGCTGGGATTCACCGCAGAATGTAAGTTCATGCTTCCGGATAAACCAGTTGAAATGGATCCTCATTACTTTAGGACACCGTTTGTTACTTCATCTATTTTCGGAATGAATTCGGCGGATGGTACGGATCAGACTGATCTGTCTTGGCCCGGCAATAACTATGCAAACTTTAACGTTACGGTCGAAAAGGCAGACTCATATGGCACAGCAGCCAAATTTAGGCTATCTTCAGTCTCGCCAAATCCCATTCCGTTGTTGACGTCTAGTTTTTATAACGATATTTTCTCAAATACTCAATGGACCATTGGGGTTTCCATGAAGCCAATAGCTCCATTGGGAGATCTTGTGCCCGGCGGTAACCGCGTCCACGACACCTCATCCTCTCCAGATTACAATTACTTAGTTGAATTTTTCGGCGTTAACATGCTGGGAGAAAGAGTATTAAATGAATTCCACTTAACGTCCACGATAAATAACACCACAGCGCTTAATTTCCTGAGAGATCCGAAGCGCTTATACATGGGCGCCCACTACACTAATCATACCGGCGCGTTGGTTCACAGAACCGATCTTAAATTCGATAGTCTTAAGTATTATAATTTACACAACGATACTGCGTCAATTAAACAACATATGATAGATCTAGAATCATACGGCCGCCCTGACTCATTAGAACAGATTAATTTATATGCCGCAAGTGGAACCTCTAATATTTACATACCAAAATTTAAGACGCTAATATTAAATTGGAATTTCAACAATCTATCGTCTTCTGAGGCAGATGGTACATTCTTTATCGACGACTATTCTTCGGGATCTGCAGATGACGAAACATATGGAAAATATAAGGGATACTTTAACAAGCAACATACCGGTATTGGTAGATATTACGCCACCTCAAGTACAAATACATTTGACTTAGCTTACCTCAATTCTATGAAAAAGCAGACGCCCGAAACTACCATGGCGTCAAACATGATTAATATTCTTCAAAGAGACGATGATAAGTTTACTAGAGAGGACAAGGCTGTTAGATATTCAGTACACTTTGAAAAGAGTCCATATGAAGCAATCAACAAAGAAATTTTAAATATGTTCTCGACTATTTTGGATTTCAATAATGCGATTGGCTCCTCTGTTGAAAGATACAGACAAGAGTACAAATCTTTGGAAAATCTTCGTCGATTGATGTTCGCTCGTTTTGAAAACGAAGTCAGTGTCGAAAAATTCGTTAGTTACTATAGGTGGTTTGATCATGCTGTGGGTAGAATTCTAGAAGAGTTTATTCCGGGCTCAGTTAAGTATGAGGCGAGTCTAGCTACGTTGATTCAGAGCCACATACTTGAAAGAAACAAATACTGGACTAAATTCCCGACGATGGAGTTCAAGGGAACAGATCCAGAAGCAGGAATGGCTGGATATGAGGAGTTAAACTATAATTGGAAATTTGGTCACGCTCCGACACACAACAAGCAGGCCTATAATTCTAAATGGTGGCATGAAAGAGCTTCCAGAGAAAGAGGCCTCCTCTCTTCGAGTGCAGCCGGCGTCAACGTTGATCGCGAAAAGATTAGAATGGAGATCGAATCGTTCCAATCAGCATCTGCTCTTTGGCTAGCCCAGTCCTCAAGTTTGCCCGCCGGCTATATTCCAAAATATCGCGGCAAAGAAACAGCACTTAGAAGGTTCACAAAACCATATAAATTCTCCATGAATATTCACAAGGTTATTCACGGAGGGGTTAACTTCAATAGAAATAAGAGCTTTGATTACACGTTTAATGCACTTTACCCCGGCGGCCCGATTCACACCCCGGCCGGCGCAATAGTGCCTCAGAACGTCCTGTTGGCGTTTGAAAACGAGGCCTATGATAAGTCTGATATTAAAGATGTATTTGATCCTAACAAGAAAGAGAAGGTTTTTGGCAAAGTTATCCACGGTAGAAACTATGGTGACGGCACGGGGTACGGTAATACAGACATGAATTATGCATTTCCGTTCAACGTTTATCGTTCAACGGTAAGCGGCGGATATGGAGATCTTGTGAACGATGGATATGCCACTGGAACCATCATCACAAACTTACACAGTGATACTTACGGGCCAGATCTGGAAGTCCCTTTGCAGGGCCCATTTACGGAGAAGTGGGTTGGTGGACTGCAGGCAAGGCATATAGACATAAACAGAAGCAGTTCTTTTGGGAACTTTAAGCGCCTAGACGATTATTCCTCGCGACCTGAAGCGTGGAGAATTCTCCTAGACCGATGCCCGATCAATCAGACCGGCGCCATCGGCATGGCCGGCGCAGATTATCCATGGCCAACCAGCATTGCAGATATTGAGGCCCTCAAACACGGCTCAGACCATAAGCCTTATCCGATGACGTCCTCCGGTAAAGCTCATTTTTACAGAGACGAATATGCCAAGAGGCCGGTCAACATTAAAAACATCAGAACCGTTACTGGTGCTATAAGCCACGGAAACTATAGACACAATTATGAAGTGGTACATTCTGTTGGGGCTAATCAAAATCCAAGAGCGTTTTTGGAAAACACCCCAAACCTTCCGGCCCTCGGAACCGATCCGCTTAACACCGACACAAGTGTAACTCAAGTTCGAACAATTAGAGATGTTTTTAGGAACCAATATGGCCACACCGGCTCGCTTGACGAATACTCCCTCAGTTATTTGACGGGAGCAGATTCTTACGAGAACAGAACCATCATCAAGTCAAGATTCGCAGCCCCCGGCGGCATTGAGACTGATACCGCTGGCTATAGAGATTTTAGAGGCGATGAGTATTCAGCTTATTCTCCTGTTCCATACAGAAACTTAAGAGTTAGAAGGCCAGATCAGGCCACGCACACCATCGTTCCGGATACTACCGGTACTCTCCCGGCGGAACAGGGCGGTCCCGGAATTAGAGTTTTCGATCAGTCCGGCCGCGATATAGGACTCGTATCTAACTTGGCCCGACACACCGCCCGATTCGGCCGAGATAGTCTAGTCTTCCCCCCAGCACAGTACAGACAAGAGTACTGCTTGACCAGATCGTTTATTGGCTATGGTGGCGAAGCTATTTACAGGGGCCACAAAAACCTACAAGGGTGGTGGAGATTAGACGATTATAATATGGGTGGAGCCGTGACAGGCAATATAGATAGTAGCCCATATGACAGATCATATGCATTTGATTCTGTCAATGATGCGCCCCCTGCAACGCTTTATGTTGATAATTCCATCCGGGACGGTGATCTCATCGGTGGGCCCGGGCCGTCACCATGGATTCAAACAGCTAGCTTTCTCATCCAGCCGGCTCTGGGTACCGGCTATAAAACAGCATATCCAATTGGACCCAGCATCACCGGAGGCGGCACCACCGGCTGGGAAGACATAATAGGGTATGCCGGCTCACGGAAATTGACTTTGGCTGCATGGGTCTTTCGTGGAGCCTACGGCGCCGCTGGTGCTGCAACGACAATCCCAAGGATCTTTGATTTTGGAAATAGTTCTATTGCTCTTTGGCACGATCAGACACCCGGCGACAATTCTCTCGCGCTTCAGTATCTGAGCAATACCTCTGGTCACGGCAAAGAATTCCGGATGGCAAAAACACCCACAGGCTCCATGATAGCGTCCGCAGACGAATGGGTCCATGTGGCTGTGACGGCTGATCTGGCTGGTACTCATCTCCACCCAACCGCATCAACGCGACAACACGGCGTCGACGGTCCGCGGGTTAAGTTTTACATTAACGGACAGAAGGTGGAAACACTTGCCGCAGACACCGGCTCTGCTGATGTCCAAGGCACACTTTATCCCCTTGAAAATTATGGTTGTTATATAGCAAACAGACCCTCGCTCAAAGATCGTGCTTGGTCCGGGTTGATGGCCGATGCTGCTGTTTGGGATGATGCTCTTCCGGAGGAAGATATTGTTGCGATATATAATGCCGCCAAAATTCCTGAGCCAATTCCCGCGGTCTTGCAATCTGGCTCCTATTGGTATTCAAGAGTGTATGGCACGCCCGGCCCGAAAATCTATGGCCATGGCCCCGGAAGCTCAAACTGTGAAGTTCCATCACTCCATAAGGTCCACAGAAATAGCTTGAATAGAGTGGTGGCCCAAACGAAAAATAGCACAGTTTTAAACAGACATAAAATGTCTGCATGGTGGCCGGATGCCTATGCATATGAACACGGAGGCAGCGCAGGGACAACAAACAATAGCTCTTCGATTAACTTTCCTCAATGGACCGTCACCTCCAACACCGCCAGAAAGATGATCTTTTCATTCTGGATAAAAGATGAAGTCCGAACAGCATTCCAAAATGAGCGTAATATATTTTCTTTGAACACTTCTTTGACGGGTGCCTATACCGACAATCATGGCGCCAAACAAATTTTCTCTGTTCAACTGGAAGATGCTGCTTCAGACACGCGACGACTCGCTGTGCGCTTTGGCGATGGCACTTCGGATAGTGCAAACACGACAAGAAGAGTTTGGTTTACTGAAAATGCAGTAATCTCTGCATCACAATGGACTCACGTTCTTGTGGCCACTGACGGATATGTTTCCGGCTCAAACCTTGCCGCGGCCGGAACAGATAACTATAATTGGCAAGAAAACCCAGAATGTGGCGTCTGCATATGGGTCAACGGTCATAGGCAGATACTCCGAAGAAACAACCATGCCGGAACCATATATGGAATTATGAATGGCGCCATCAACACAAGCGGTGGCGGCTATTTCGCCATCGGTGGCGGCTGTTACGCCTATCGCCAAGGGGATTCGTGGCAATATGACGCAAACAACATGTACATTGACGAGTTTGCCATGTGGCAGGGAACCAGCACTGGCTCCTTGGTTTCTTCGTCAATTCCTTCTGAGGTATACAATAGTGGACAATATCACAACCTCAAGAAGACAACTCTAGGAGAGCCGCATCTTTATTATAGATTTGGTGATGATCCTGCCGATCCACAAACAGGCTCGATGACCTCTCAAAATATTATCCATGACCAGTCCACCAACAAAAGACATGCAACGGTCACAATAGACGGCCGCTCCGCGGGCCGAATGATTATGATCAGCGCCTCCGCCCCGGGAACAACTTCGTCAGCCGAATCATTCACGTCAACCACCCGTGAAACATGGACCACAAGAAAAGAGTATGATAACTACTACGTCCAACACCCAATCCCACGCAGCGATGTGCAATATGCTTGGATTACTGCTGCATTTGGCGGATCTCCGTCTTCTTCTATTAGGGTTGGTTATGCACCGTTTGATACATGGGACGATGGATTAGATAACTCAGGCAACAACCCGTATAGCGATCTCTTGACCGCATCTCTTCTCGGGGAATACTATGATTCAAACAACAGAATTTTAGCCCATTATACAAACGTCTACAGTAACAAATCGAATGCACCGGCCCAAATTAAGGCAGTGCAAAATTTTGGAATAACAATAACCCCAACGCGTCGACCTGACCGGCCAATGTATTCTAGTACCAAAATTTGGAAAAGAGTAGACACAACCTTCTACCGCGATATTACCGGCCAGCTGTTGTCGATCAATACTGTTGGCCCCGGAAGAAGCCTGAAGGAAATGAATGCATTTGGCGATCTCGACCGGTCAGAGCATGCCCAAGAAGTTCTCCTGCCATTTGCGACAACCTCCTCTTTATCTCATGAACCCTTCCGTGATTACATCGGAAGGGACGGGCTCAGCTACGTACACGGCCGCGAAGAGGGAGCAATTAATCCCCATGAGTTAACATTCCGTACTGGCCCCAGTGCATCAGTAATGATAAATCCGGTCGAAGACAGATTCAACCTATACCTTACGAGATTAAATGGCCCATATGGCGCCCCAAGCTTTAACTTCATTAGAAATCAAGACAATCCAAACCTTCAGGCCAGTAGACAATTCAACTTCTACACAACGATAAAAGCTCCGTCAGACTCTTTGGAAGGTAGTGGCTCTATTTTCTCAAGAAGAAGCGATAAAATACGTTGGTTCAACAGGGTCTCCCCGGTTTCTTCGAAATATAAGCCCTTGGTATATGGCTTCGGAGTAACCAGAACATTTAAAAATAAATTTAATGAAGATGTTGAAGTTGAGGGCATTTCATACTTTAAGTCGACCTTTGCAAACCAAAAAGGCTATTTCAATAATGAAAAGCTAAACGAGTTCTTGGGATTAGATAAGAAAGAAAACTTGACATTTTATGACAAATTTAAGAACTTATATCTCGACGGAGGACTTGAGAGTGAACTGAGTCCGATTGAAAGAATGCAATTTGTGACCTATCGCGAGCAAGTTTATCCATCTTCTCTAAACATGTATTCTAGATTTGTGAGAAATCGCGTAAACTTTGACATGGAAAGCTGGAGAAACAATTACGTAGATAGAATCTCTCGTATTCGCTGGCAATTTCAAGCCAGACCTTATAAACAATTTGCGACTGAACATTACAGCGAGCTACAGATATTCCCAATAAATAGTTTTGCGACAGCTTCTGTGTCAAAAGTAACAGCTTTCAGTTCTAGCGAAGTTAGGGCCAGCAAATGGCCCATGGATGCGGCCGGCCAATATACATCAGCCTCCGTCGGCCAAAACATGGCCTTCCAAGAACACCGCACCGCGTTTTCTTCTACTGTCGGCCAGTTATCCGCGTTCGGCAACAAAAGCAAGATAATGGAAGCTCCCGCAGGAAGGCTTTTGAATAATTACACACATTGGCACGGCGCCACAATGACCAACGCAGACATAGCTTATTGGAACTCCACATACCGCACCGACCATGGCGCCGATGCCCGTTGGATCCGCTGGACCAATTATCAGCAAACCATCTTGGTACATATGTACGCGAAAGAATTTATCACCGCATCTTGTCTGTATGCATTGAAGAATGTAAGCTTTCATAGTCATTCGGTATATGCATGGAATCGGCCCAATGTTTGCATATATAGGACCAACGCCTCGAACACATCCGAGTCCTCACCAGCGAAAATGCCAAACATATACGGCGACACCGTGCTGGGCAGCTATAACACACACAGAGCCCACAGATACATTGGTTATGGCGACGGGCCATTTATTACCGGCGAAACAGCAGGTCGTCTGGAATTAAATACGGGCAGCGGAGAATTATCGTTTGTATCTGCCTCTATACAGCCGTTTTATGACAATTATGAAGATTTTAGCATAGATATAAGAACAAAAAATAAAGATATGTCAGTTTTGCCTGAATTTAGGATAAGCAATCATATTGGACTATTAGCAAACTCATCCGAGATTATGGACCAAACTCTCCCGAACATGTTTGAAATTCCGGGCGCCCATAATACGGAAACAATGCCAGACGGATCCGAATTGAGTAGTTTATCGACATCAGGATCCTTTTTTAAGATTTACTCTAATTCTGACTTTTTAGAGCATTTTGATATTTTAAATGAAGACCACAAAGACCTAATGGAGCCCACCACACTGACACTCAGATGTACCGCAATTAAGAAGTTTGTACCATATAAAGGTTTTTATCCAGCCGAAAGAACACTACAGCTGTATGACCAGTTTATGAAATCATATGCTGGTAACATAACGTCTTCTGCGGACACCGTCCAAAACATCCACGGCCCCGCGCCCGACAGCTTCGAACAAAATCAATACGGCGCCCAAGCCCGCCCAGTTATTACTCCACTCTTTGCTCCGGGAATTCTGTTCAATTCTATTAAATCCGGAATAGGGGTTGATTTTCCGGTTATAACCACCGAAGGTGACCGCGGCCTAGGCGAACGCGGACGATCTGGAAAACTTCAGTATTATCGATGGGGTTTTGGCGCCTCAAGAATCAACGCAATCTCCGGTGCCACCACAATCCCCGGCATGCCGAACTACAGAGACCAACTGCAACATAAATTGACCGCTGCGATGGGGCTATACTCCACACAAGGCCCACACCTTCGGGCCTATAGGCTTACGGCATCGTTGGCGGTCGGGGCGAGATATTCGGACGCTAGTGGAAATATCGATGGCTACACGCAACAAGCATCCGGCAACGGAAAGTTCACTTTAGTGGACCGATATATGCAAATTGTTGGATCGAACCGACCCGGAACCTTGAAGTGGTCAAAAAGAGTACCCTTTGAAGCAATAATAAGGCCAGAAAATTACTTAAGAAATAGAATGCTGGCAGATATGTTTGTCAATGATCATACTGCCTTATCCGACACTTCTAAATATACCCGCTGGAATAGTGACTATATGACAAGCTCAATTTACGGCGCCTCCCTCAGCGAACCTGAAGACAGTCTTTATACTTTGATGGCTGATAATTTCGTTGGTGCCGTACCAGACTTTTTTCTCGCAGAGGGTGAATTATCGACAATTACATCCAAAAGAGAGAGCAAGTTGGATCTCTATATCGAATCCGGAAGCTGTTATGCTATGAGGCTCAAGATGAGGAGATCTATGAACCAAGTTCGCGATTGGTCCATGGATTTAGACAAAATATACCACAAGACTAGCTCCGCTGGTTTCCAAAGGCGCGCCCCAGCAGTCGGCATGCCAAACCGACTTAAATTCGGCGCCATCGTGGGACACAACAAGGCCTTCATCAATGCGGCAGAAATTTACAAAACAGAAAGGGATCAACCGCGACAAATTAAGGACTATGAGATTTTTCAAGATCCAATTAGACAAAGAAACCTCTTTGAGACGTTGACAATGTATAATCGCCCCGGCGCCTTTGGTCCTCCTGTGACCGGCCGCGATTTAAACCATACTTCTTGGGCCCAAAGTTTTAAGGTTGGCTCAAAATCGGTACCGTTTAGTACGTGGACATCATCTTATGGAACCAACGCAGTTTTGGACTCATCGAACGGCTTCAATCCAGCATTCACTCCTCCTTATTATGATGGCCATGCGGTAGTAGATTTTGTATTTAAAGCGCCCGAATCTAGGAAATACACACTAGCCGAGATTATGCGGAGTTCAAAAACCCACAGCTGGCGGTTTGATCCCGGCTGGCTTGTTAGGAGGGGTTATCGCTCAGGATCCGTAGGGGGGAAAGTCAGCCAAACCGGTTCGTTCACATTGATTCCGGGAGAAATTTATTACCTTAAGGATGGCGCTGGCTACGTCGGCGGTGTGACCGGAACCATTGGTCCCGGATACGCCATGCAATCGGGCGCCTACGACTCCGAGTCGACCTACTACTCTACAGAATACATCAACAGTACGAAGTATGGCGGTGCCCCATATTGTGGGAACCACATCAATGAGACATCTATGCAATTAGACAATTGTATAAACATTAAATTAATTGGAACAATACCGTCTACAACTACTGATAACGAAGGAAACCTTACGTTTAGAAACAACCCAACTGAAGATGACAAAGTTTGGGTTATTCAGCCAAAATGGGAAACCCCGGTTCTCAACTTTAAGGATGCAATACCGTATCCGTGGCACTCGATTTCGTCAAGCACGCACGGCATCACACCGGGCAATAACCCCGCTTATGGTGTCGCCTCAGCCGGAATGTGGCATCAATATGGTACATTGCCACGAAAGCAAGAAGGGATTTACCTCGAATTAGAAGATATTCCGGAAAACTGGCTAGATGGTCACTGGTCAATTAAGAAGAACCTTAACCCCGGCCACGAAGCTTATGCACAGGACGGATGGCTTCCTGAAGTTATCAACGCGGCACCCGGATACAATAGTGCGTATACTGCGTCGGCATACTCTCTGATTCAAAGACAAGATAAGGTACGCTCCCTAAAAGATCTTCTCGGTTTTAAAGGCTCAACTGACGCTAGAACTGTTGGTAGCTCCCATGCAGGCGGCCCCAGAGTTAAGATGGGCGAATTGGCTGAGAAAAAAATAGTTTCGGAAGCAATTGTTGCCGTGCCCTTTGTTGAAAAGGGAAAAAGAAAGTTCTTCTTTGAAATCGACAGGTATTTTGTTGATATGGCCCGCGCCGATCGATCCCCACCCGGAGGGGTACCGGATGCCGGCGATTCTATTCATGATATGGTTGAGAAAATGGAAAGGTATGTGTTTCCACCTTCAATGGACTTTGTCACGTACCCAGAGATCACTCCTTTCTCTATGTATATATTTGAATTTTCTCATGAATTCACAAAACTAGATTTGTCAAATATGTGGCAAAATATATCTCCAAATTCCGCTCGCACTTTTGATGTGGCCACTGCTAAAATTCGTCACGATCTAAATCAAAACGAGGTCATGGGATTTGCCTTAGCCAAGTCAGATGAAGCGTTCATGGATCAGGTTCAGTGGATGGTCTTTAAAGTTAAACAAAAAGGCTTTGCTAGCTATGATGATAAAGTCGCTGGCAAGAGACTTCCAAAGCTTAGCTTTAAGAGGACTAGTCCGATGCAAATTATGCCTAAGTTTTCTAAGTTTAAAATTAGAAGAGTCATGATGCAAGCGAATTCCTTAAAACTTAAGACTTCTACCATTACTCCATCATTTAGATTTGGTAGATCTTTGACTGATGACACCGAAGAAAATAAATTATCTTTCAACTGGCCTTACGACTATTTCTCAATAATTGAATGCGCAAAAATGACAGCGGCAATTCGCTTCTCCAAGCCGGATGATGTAGAAGAAGAGACACAGCAAGGACCACAGATATCTGGCGTATCACAATTGGGGCCGGTCGTGGCACAATCTGCGGCTTCGAAGGTCAAAGCGTCGACAGCTACAAGACGCAGAAAGAAAAGAAAGGCCGTTGTTGGAAAGTCACAAAAGAAAGTTTCAGTAACTAAGAAATCAAATGTAGCCAACAAAACCGTGAAAGGTATGAAATTTTCAAAAGTAATAAAATTTTAAATGAGTAGTTAGTAGGAGGGTGTAAAATTGTCGTTTTTTAATTCGAAAGAAGAAGTGTTAGATATCCAGCTCACCCAGTATGGTAAATATCTACTTTCAAGAGGTAAATTTAAGCCAACGTATTATGCGTTTTTTGATGATAATGTAGTTTATGACTCTGTGTATGCAAATTTTTCCGAATCACACACGGTAGTTAAAGACCGCATTATTGATAATACGATGTATAATAAAACACAATATGTTTATTATGGCATAGAATCGAACATCAAAAAGATCAAAAGACAATTTACGAAAACTAATTCCACAGAACTAATACCAGTACAACCAAATGTTGAAAAATACTATACCCTAACGGCACCCCTTGGAAATTCATCCTTAGAGGTTGATAAGAAGCCGTATCTTGAGATGTATTTTCTTGAAGGAGATTTACATGAATACTCTACCGAATATACCGGCTCTCATGCGACACTACCGATACCACAATTATCCTCATCAATAACTTTTAAAACTAAAGTAGAAAAAACTACAAACCCAAATGCGCCAGAACCCGGAAGTATGCCGGCCGCAACTAATAGAACCGGCGTTAAAAACAACGAAAGGGTTTATGAAACAATTGTCGTTAACAGTGACAACAAGATAACAGTCAGGGGAGGAGAGATCCTCATAGACATAACAGAATTTAATTCTGACTATACAAGTGAGAATTTTGAAATAGAAATGTTTATTGTCAAAGAAGAAAACCTTTCCGGCTCAGCAATGAGTCCGCACCTACCCGGAAAAAAGAAATACAGAAGAGAAGTTTTAGAACCTCTAAAATTTGGACAAAAATTTTCAAATATTGAAAATAATTTGCTGTTAGATGACGAAGACGTTTTGAGAAAAAGAGCAACATATAGAAGACCCGCATCAGAAGATCCAGAATTTGCAGAGTATTACTTTAATGTATTGGTTGACGAAGAGATAGATTTGTGTCGCTCAATAGACAAGATAAAACAGAGAATGCCTAATTATGATATAAAACTTAAATGCCCAGATGCCGCGGCCATCACAACCAACATTAGCAGCATTTATAATTCAAATGTAACCGAGGAAGATTGCGAATCATGTCAAGTTTAGATATAAGTTTGTTAAACAAATCCGTTTTGCCTTCGGTTGAATTCAAGGAAATCGACTTGGAATTATCTCCAGTTCCATTTTTGGAGAATAATCCACACATAGATCACGAAAGAGAAGAGGGAATTATTACAGAAAAGGATCGAAATGGCAGAAGACGTGCCAAAAAACGAATGCCGGCCCTTAAAGCCGCCTTTAACGAATTCAATGATGATGGTACCAGAGGTGAGAAGATTAATCATCTCCTGCACCTTAGAAAGCTAAAAGTAAATTTTTCTCTATCTTTGAAAGATAGGCTTGTGAGGGGATCTGGCACATGGTCGTCAGTGGATGATTTTGTGGGCGCCCTGAAGATTAAAGTCATAATGTGTTCAGATGAAAAACTATTTCAGAAGTTACTAAAAAACCAAAACCTGTTTAATAGTAGAAGAGCGATCCCAATGAAGTTGAAGGATAAAGGGATATATCAAGAAAGAATTATCGAGGGAAAGGCCTTCATTAACAAAGAAAGCTATAACATTATAACAGCAGAAGGTCTAGGCAAAGTGGGGAACCCTAGGGCCACAAAATTAATAGACTATGTGTTCGATTCGTTTTTTGTAAATCCAGAATCGACGCCGGCATTTTTGGGATTAATGGCTTATTGTTATTTTGACAAAGAAGACTTCCAACAAAGACTTGGAATCGATCTAAAAACAAATTTTATAAAAAGACAATATTTTGGCAATGTTTGCAAAGAAGTAGTTGTTGACTCAAGGGGAGTAAAAAACTCCGGGGTTGCATTCCTCACTAAACAAAACAAAGCAGTAACAGAAGAGGTCTATAGAAACAGCAAGGGCGAATACACCACAGCTAGGGGTATAAACAATAAGAAAATCGCAAACGAAGCATACAGGCTTTTAAATAGCTGGGCCGTTAAGAGTCCAGAGACCCCCGCCGGAAAGTATTATGGCGATTTGAGCGCGACCCTCAAAAGCCCGCAAGAAGATAATTTATTAATAAATTTAATTAAAGTATCTGATCGTTGGGCCGGCCGAGCAACTGATCGAACTGCCCAGAGTTATCAACAGCAATTAAATAGCACCATTAAAACGTTGAAACAGCTAGAAAAAAACGAAACTAAATTAAATGCGGTCACTGTACCTAATTCAAAGTTGGTTGATAATCGCACAGCCGGCATTATACTTTCTAAAAAAACCAAAAAAACAGCCTCTACTCCTCAAGAAAGGCTCCATAAGCGAATAGGAACAAAGGATAAAGGCAGGCAAACGATTAGTCTTAAGGTTCCACAAAATAAAAATTTCGCTTCTTTTACTCATTTGATTAACGACGTTGATCAGTATTCTAATGTAAACCTTATGTTTGGAATTGATTTTATACGAATTTGTAGGGACAACTCTTCATATTGGAGATTCTTCGAAGGGAAGGATAGCCAATTAATATCCGATTTCAAAGATAACTTTAGAATATTGAGCATGCAAATCAAAAGAAGAGACCTGACAGAACCAAAAGAGCCAGAAAAGCTAATTGTCAACTTGAGAGAAAGACACCCTAACCAAAAAATGTCTTTTCAGAATATCACACCTAAAACCTATAAAGATAGGGTTTTATATAAAAACCCGGCCACGGCCGAAGAAATCCCCGTTTTTTTAAAGGGCTCTCCGAATACAAAAATTAGATTTTTTCATATAAAGGATATGATAAGCTCTGATGCAAAATTAAAAAACACTCCCGGCGTATACGAATACGAGATGGATTTGATCGTTCAAGATAAATCAAAAGATTATTTGACCAGAAAACTAAAAAGGTTAATTACTGCTCGTAGGCTGTTAGAACGCTACTTGGCTAAAGCTGAACAAAAATGCAACTTCGATAGCTCCTCAAATTCTTTTACCCCATTGTTTTTGAGCGACATTTATGGTGTATATAAAGAACCATCACCAAACAATATTTTAAACACTGTGTCCGCAAATGATGCAACAAGTGTAACGACCGTAAATGATAATTTCTCAAAAACACAACTGCTGATAGATGCCCCGTGGATCCTCGCCCCGAGTGTCTACTCATCGGTGTATTATCAATTTACTGATGTATCTATGTCTGATGCGACAAAAGAATCTGAAAGGCTCTACAAGAGATTAGAGCCGTCTCTGTCTTCACCAAAAAAAATAAGATCTGCAATTAAGCAATTTCAAGATTTAATAAGTTACATAAGAGATGAGATTGGGCCAATTCGCGATAACTCGACAAACAATTCCGGCCCGGGCATAACAAAGTCAAGAAAATCTAATCAGAGAATAGAAGTTAATCATAAGTTTAAAGATAAAGTTTTAAAGAAAAAATCTCATAATTTTAAGGGCTTTTTGGAGTTTTCGTCGCCCACCTCGCCGCCGATAATATCTTATAGAGGATATCTAAATAGAGTAAACACAGAACTTGAAGGCTTGATGGCTGATTCTGCTGGATTAAACACGGACACCGATGTCCTTGATGAAGTAACCTCTGCCATTACCAATCTTGAGCAGACCAAATTGGGATTCTTAAGTCCCAGTATTTATAGCACGCCCAATATCAAAGTCAATATGAACAAGGCGTCTTTGGCCAAGAGAACCGATAAGAATGTTTATTCCGCTTTATTCGGTGAGATTTCGAATATTAATTTAAGCGTCGACAAAGACATTAGGCAAGTTGTTTCACCAACAAACAAAAAAGGAATAACCACGCAAATGGCCATGACACAAAATCAATTATTAAACTCTGAGAATCTTTTGGCTAAGTTTGGCGTCTCTTTAACTGACGATCCGGATGATGAGATTGAGTTAGATATAATTCCTAGGTTTGTTGTGTCGAAATGGAAACGAGAGGACGGTCTGGTGAATTCTCAAAAATATCTTCTTGGGCTTAGGAGTTTTTCAAGCATCCGTCGAGCGCGAAAACGCCGGGTTAAAAAATTGGTGATGCGCGCACGCATGAAAAAACTTGAAAATTCAAACCCCATCGAGGTAACTAATGCGGTGGTTAGCCAGATTGCAACCAGTGGCCTTATAAGCAATAATAAGATGTCAATTGCTCCTGCAGGTACATCCAACGTATTTGACGATAATAGCCCAACTTCACTTCAGACTGGACAAAAGGCTTATTCCATGGCTTCGTACGACATAGCAAACCCAGACAACATATTCAATAATCTGAATATGTCAGCAAACAAGATATCTAAATTACCAAACCACATCAAGTCTCTTGCGCTAATGAACAAATCAATTGGCTCTGAAGAAGACTCTGAATTAGACGTTGATCGGCTGGCATCTTCGCAGACTAAGCCGTATTATATGATGCAGCACTTTGATCTTGTAGAGGTTAAGGCGCTTGTTGGGTTTGAAAAAGACAAAGACACCGGTAGATTATTTTTAAATGCGCCAATTTATCAAACCTTGGACATAGGAACATTTCAAAACACGAACGGCAACCTGCTATGTAAACTACAGCCATATGTTATGCCCGCAATAGGAGTATCTATGGCTACGATTTTAGATTTAGAGATTTCGAATGCTAATTTCATGATTGGTTCTAGGCCAACAATAGAGACAGGCCAAAAAGAAAGAATAAAAACCGGCCATACCTCGGGCGGCGATTTGTTCCTGAAAGACGGAACAGAATACATGGGGTTCTATCATATGAAAAAAGATGGAACAATTTTCTCAGGGAAAAGACCCCAAAAGGCCACAAAAGATAAAAAAGGCAGCGAAGAGTTATTTACTATTGAAAGAGGATTCTCAAGAAGACAAGCATATATGATGAAAATGAACAGCCGAGCTAAATTTGGAGCAAAGGATCGAATCGAAAGAGAAATTAAAGCCAATCTTCTAAACTCTTCTAACAAACAAAAGCTCATTCCGAAAGAATATGTAAGAACATCTAATATCAATATGTCGAACAAGCTGATTTCAACCAGAATAAAAAGAAGAAAAGAGAAAATGACTGTCAAAATAACCCAATCCGCAGCAAACCGCCGCGGCAAAAACAAGAAGTACGGTAATCCCACCAACGCACCAACAGTGAATAAAAAGAATTTTAGCAATTCTAGAGATCCGGTTGGAGCAAAGCGCCGACGCAGGTTTAATCGCAACAAGACAGGAGGCTCTGGATACTAATGCCAAATAAGAAAATGTTTTTAGCTAACAATGTTGATGGTAGGAGTCCTGATAAGTTCCGCCGTGTAAATGGCAGAGTGTGGAATCGAAAAAGAAATGGTAGCTCATATGTGAGAGATTCCGACTCCAAACAGAAATACCACAAGAAGGTAAATAAAGTAATAATTTCTAAAAAAAGAACGAACAACAATCGGATTATGCCGGTCATGACTAATCACATTCGCGTGGTTGGTGAGGAGAAGTTTTTTGAAAACGATGAGGATTTTCACGCTTTTATAAAAGGAAACACATATACAACCATAAAATCTAACAAGACCCTAAATTATCGCGGATTGGTTGATATCGGACCCACCTATCAAGAATATGCTTTCGACTATGTTCTTCCAATTGACAAGAATGTTGGTGAAAAAATGGCGGACAGCACTAAAATTGATACGTATAATTTTAATTTTGAATATAATTTTTATGATAGAGATTACGAGACTGCCACCCTCAAGGTTCCGGATGAAACTAATCAAGATAATGCGCTACCAAACTTGAATTTAATATCATTTTTAAGATCTTCGTCCGAAGAAGAAATGGAAGAAAGTCCAATTTCAAGTACAGTATTCAACAATGATGAGGCGGCCCAAAACAGATTAAAAAGAACTTTAAAAACATTCGACAAAGGAAAAAACGATCCAGATCGTTCCAAGAAGAATTTCAATAAATTTCTTAAAAGCAATATGTCTAGCTTTAGAAACAAAAACTTGCAAGAACTCAACGAGATTGGAAGAAAAGAAAGAGATATATTGTTCGATAGAGCTTCTGTTCTGAAGATTTTAAAATCAAACAATGCTAAATTTTATATGCCCATGTATGTAAATCTCAAAATGACGACTGACGATTCTGCCGTTATCAGTGAAGTTCTAGACGAATCGGACCTTCTCATCGATTTCTTGGATTACGCAAAAGAAGGAGATCTATACAGTAACCAGATGGCAGGTTACGGTAGCGTAATTAACTATAATATAGAAAATTGGTTTTTGGAAGATGAGAAAATAACAAAAAAAGTCAGGGCCGGCCCAATGAGATATCCATCTTTCGATTTGATGGACTGGTGGAACACAGTGTATGAGTCAGAGCCAAACCCACCAGATGCAGAAACCACATACTTGACTAACTTTAGAGGAATGTCATACCGGACAGCTTTTGACAACAACTATTCATTGGTAAGAAACCTTAACTCTATTGAGTTTTTGGGTCGATTAAGAAACTATGTAAAAGTTTTCCTTAAGGACTACAATATGATATTCGATCCAAACAAATCAAAAGTTGATACCATTGCATATGAGATTATTAAATATAAAGGGAAAAAAGCCCCGGGCAACTTTTTAAAGAGATATATTGTCCCTAATCTGGATTCAGTGAAAGAACTAGATCTAATAGACTCGCAGGCGATATACAACAAAGAATACACCTACGAGGTGAATACGATATGCTTATCGGTTTGCACCAAATATAAATATAAGAATCTCGCAATAGGCACAAAAGTAGCAGATGAGTGTATAGAGCTATACGACGAAAAGACGGGCAAGCCAGTAAAGCCAAGAATTAACACTAGACAAGTTATCACCAACAAGAGCGGTAAAATAACATACCTTCCGATAGATCAAAACAGCAGATATGTTGCAGAGTTTTCCGTTGAATGTTGGCCATCAATCAAAGTCTTTAAGATGCCAGTGCTAACTTATACTGGCAGAATGGTCGACTCGTTCTCTACATCTCCGAACATTGATATATTCAATGTTCGAGAAACGCAAAATCAAATTAAAATAATGCTAAATAGCAATTCTGGAGATCTGATAAAGAAGCCGATCCCTTTCAATGCCATGGAAGCAGAGCAATTTGTTAAATACAAAGTAGCAAAAAATCTTCCGTTACATTCAGAGGTACCCATTCATTTCACTACTGATGATTTTCCTATAAAATATGAAGTTTTTAGGACTTCGACGGTTCCAACATCATATGAAGATTTTTTCGATAAAAAAGTTATCGATCTCTCGACAGCATTGGTATCCGACATAGAAACTAAAGGAACGGCCGTTGCTTTTATAGATACACTACAATTTGATCGAAAATACTATTATACTTTTAGAAGTACTGATGTTCATAGAAAAGTGTCCTATCCATCCCCAGTTTATGAGGTTGAATTGGTCAATGTGTCAGGAGGAGTCTATTTACAACAGAGAGTGATAGAGTTTGCTAGCGACATTGTTGTCGACAAAGAAAAAACTATGAGAAGATTTATTCAAATAGTTCCAAACTTGCCTCAAAGATTAGTTCAACAAGATATGATAAATTTGGAAGAAACAGATCCCGGCCAATTAAAGATTAATTTGGGGACCTCAAAAGAAAAAGTATGGGGACAAAATTACAAACTCAGGTTGACTTCAAAACTGACCGGCAAGAAAATTGATATTAATTTTAGATGTGAACATGTGCATTTGAAATATACAGAAGAAGAAACATAATTAAAGACTATTTACAGTGAGGTAAAACAAAAATGGGTTTTTTAGACAATTCAGGTGACATTATCCTAGATGC
>Ga0098040_1000308_pt1 | contig 22992 bp, 33 predicted proteins | sample 7_EtaG_FD_75065 | JGI IMG/M metagenome (GOLD analysis project Ga0098040, IMG submission 75065) | Marine viral communities from the Subarctic Pacific Ocean - 7_ETSP_OMZ_AT15161 metaG | ecosystem: Environmental > Aquatic > Marine > Oceanic | place: Pacific Ocean | collected 2015-01-08
AGTCTCAACAACAACTGTTCCGTTGCTGAAGAATCCAGCGTGCTTCTTTGCAACATTCTTAAGTGACTCATAAGCATCGAGATATGCATTTCTCACACTTTGCTTATTCTCACTCTTATACTTGTTGCGAATTCCTCTCTCATCAAGGCCGCCTGTCTTAATTGTGGCAAGCGTAGTGCCCTTGAAGAAAAACCTGAGGTCACCGTCAATGACGGTGAATGTAAGGTTTTGACCATCCATCTTTTCAACAGGGTTCCTTATTGCCCTGTCATCTGCAATAAAGAAAGCATCAATCATTTCAAACAAATCACCAATAGGAAGATCCGTAAGCTCATAGATATTTTTAATGTGACCCCTCATCTAGCCTCCGCAAAGCGCTTTTAACATTTCATCTGAAGATTTATTTCCATTATAACTAGTTTCAAATAGAAATGCAGGAATATAGTTTTTAATTATTTCTAAATCATTTTTAAGAATTGCACTTCTAACTGCTGACCCTCTGACCTTTATGAGATCTACGATTTTAGAATTGCAAAGGTCTGGGTAAAAAATTTTCATTGACGAAGTCAAGCTGCCAATATCACTTGACTTAAAGACAAGCCTTTCGCTTGACACAAGATCTCCAAAATATTTCTCTTCGCTTTTTGTTCCGATATACTTTGTAAATCTATGGAGATCCTCTTCTTCAGAATACAAAGAAATTCTATCAAACTTGTGATCTCCGTTCTTTGCACTTTCAATGAGCTTAAACATCTCAACCAGTGGGTTGGGCACACCTTTTTTAACAATAATCTTATCACCAAACTTCTTGTTCATTGAGTCCTTGACTATCTCAAAAACAGACTCAGCCATCTCTCTTGTGTAGAGAAACTCGGAATTTTTCATTCTAGGTGAAACACCGTAGAAAAGATATGTTATATCATTTTCAATTAATGAAAGAGACACTTTAGAAAAATGTCCAGTCGTAAATGGTTTAAATCCGCCGCCAAATATTCCAACTTTCATAAAAACCTCTCAGGCTATGAAAAGATTATTTATTTTAGTAATTAAGACCTATCTGCTTCCCTGGCAATAAGATCTTGCTCTGCTTTATCAATTCCATTTTTAAAAGCAGTATAGATAAACTCCCTAAGAATTTCATCAGTTATTTCTTCATCATCAGAAATCATCATTGAATTCTTAACAACATCATAAAACTCAGGAGTACACTCTAACTCAAGATCTCCGCCTTGTGGCAGTTTAATAATTCTTTTTTCCATATTAAGATTATACAATAACTTTGTTAGTTTTACACGACTTGCTTTTCTTTTTAGATATTAATAAAAGAGAAGTACCAGATATCTTTCTAGACTTATAGTCAAAATCAAAAGTAATAATTTTATCGTTAGGATAGACAGGAATTAAGTCAAAAATATGCAACTTATCCTCTCATTATTGATAGCATTTTCTTCCTGACTTCTGAAATATCCTGAGACTTTCCTGCTCTAATTGGAGGAGATGTATCTTCGCCGCCGCTTGCTGGAGCTGGTCTGCTATCACGTTCGGAATCACGAGAGTCTCTTTTTTTATCTCCAGAATCGTCTCCAGATATGCTTAGTGAGTGAGGCGGCTCACTTGGATCTTGTGCATCTGTTCCAGTAACCTTGCTGCTCATAATTTTCTCAACTGTATCTAGATACGTAAATAGCATATTTTTCTCATCATCGCTTAGCCTGCTAAGCCATTGCTCCATATCTTGCTTGACCTCTCTTCCCTTGAGTGATGGAGCTGCTCTAATATCATTTATCTCATCTCTAATCTTATAATAAGTGACATCAGGAGAGACGTCTCTTTCATCTGGCTGACCTTCTGGCTCTCTATCAGGGCTAGAATCATCGTAATCAGACTGTTGATCCTGAGCGGGTTCTCTCTCCTGTTCGTCAGAGTACACAATCTCTTGTTCATCGTCGAGGTCGTCCTTTTCAGGATCTGATTGTAAAGAAACTTCTTCTTCTTCTTCTTCGTCCTCTTGTTCGTCCATTGAGGCATATCTTCCAAGGTCTTTTTTAATTCTTCCAGACATATCGTTTTGTCTACTTTCTAAGTCAGAAATGCCCCTATGACCAGTCTCTTCAGATAGAATTTTTAAAAAGCTTTCTAGCTGCGCACTATTTCCAATTCTAACCATGCTCACTTCTTTCTCCCGTATTTTATTGAATTCTGCCAGCGCTCTCTGTAGAGCTTATTGTACCGACGCTGAGGGGTTTCTTCTATTTTCTCTCTCTCAGGTTGCGGCATTTGCTTCGCAGAATCTTCTCTCTTTACTATATCCTTAATGAACTTATCAAACTTAAACTTAGACATGATCTTATCTCCGATTATTAATTATTTCAAACAACAGCAATAGACAATTCAATATTGGGTTTGGGTGAATTTAAGTTAGTTATTTCAATTTCACTATTAAAATTATCAATTTCAATAATTTTTGAATTTCCCCTTAGAATAGAAATCTTTATTTCTGAATCTTGTCTAACAAAATATTCAACAACTTCTGGTGTTGATGAAAATAAAACAGCTATTTCACTTCTAGATTTTTTAAACTTATCAATCTTGCATAAGAATTTTTTATTATCAACAACGACGTTCACAACAAAGTCATCGAATTCTGAAGCTATTATTGAAGCTGTATCAAGTCTTCCAACTAGTGTGTCACTCATCATTATCGTCATATTGAAATTTCTCTGTCATCGACAATGTAAAAATCAAGAACGTCTCTGTACAGTTTGTCACAAAAATCAGCTAGCTCTTTGTCAAGCTCAGTGACCTGATTGACATCGTGTGTATATGCTTCAACTGTCACATCATTGCCCTCTATTATAATTCTTGCATGATGCTGCATTTCATCCTGTTCAAAAATCATATGTGTTACAAAGTCTTTCACATGCCTTGGATCTTTAAAAGAAAATGTTCTAACAATTCTTTCAATTTCTCCATCTGTTACTATTAGCCACTCAGATTTATCAACTTTAACTGGAAGCTCTTTTGAAATTCCAGAAGTAAGATTTCCAAGAATTGTATCTATACCTTTCATTTGCACATCACTTTCATCCTCTAGCACTGATCTTCCGACAACTTCTAGAAGGGTTTTCATCAATATATTCCTTTATTTCATCTAGATATCTGGATTGCTTATAGCTTTTTGAATAGAGTTCTTAACCTTTGCAGGCTCCTCAATCCTCTGTGCATATTGCCGTGCAAGCATTGCAGAATTAGACGGGTCTGAAGACCACAGCCTAGATCTCTCCAGAGCCTGAGAAAATTGAATTGGTGTCATTGCAGCGGCAATCTTTGCCTTGGCAGACTTTGAATTCGGACTAGTCTCACCAACTAGCATCTTTGCAAATACCTGCTTAGGATCCTGAATTCCCATTTCTGAAAGTATGACACCTACCTGTGACTTCCAAGCTTTTAAGAAGTCATTGACAAAGGGTTGAAAGAATATTAGCTTAAAGTAAGTCCTAAAGTGATCACCAGACATCTCAGGAGCTATTCTTGATGACCTGATAATCTGATTCACCTGATTTCTATCAATTCCTAAATTAAAAGATCTCATTCCCCGCTTAAAAGTTTGCAGTGCTCTTCCCTTAATCGCCTCCATGACTTCAGGAGGAATTGCCATGCTTTCAAGATAGTACTTAATCATTGGCTTAAATGCAAACTGTCTAGCACCTGCAGCTGATGCAAATCCCTCTTCCTTTGCTATCTGTGTCCAAAGGTCTGATAGATCTTTAGGCGGTCCTGCGGGAGCTTCTTCCTGTTCAGCTTCTTGAGCTTGAAGCTCTCTTACCTCTCTTTCTGCTTCCTTTCTCGCTCTAAGCTCTTCAGCAGCACCTGATTTAGTTAGGATCATCTGTGCCATTTCTTGATATGCATTAATCATATTCTGGTCTGTCTCAGCTTCAGACCTTCTAACTAGCTCAGCAGCGACGTCTTCTTGTGTGGCTGGTGGTGCTACCCACTCGCCTGTCTGAGGATCTTTTTCACCCTTGAGCATCTTAAGAGCAATTTGATCAACTGCCTTATTTGCATCAAGCTGTTGTTCGCTCCAGTCAGATGGTGGAGGCTCTGATGCCATTGGTGTTACAGTCCTCATAATCTCCTGTGTTACTTGGTGCCTAACAGACTCAATCTGATCCGGAGAAAGACCATATGAAGCAAAAATACCAGAGACCCTTGGATCCATTGCTGCTGGGCCTATTTTCTGCCTAAGCAAGGGTAAAAGAATTCCTGCTGGGAGAGGTCTTAGACCTGTACCGCCGAGGACCCTTGAAACAGTCTCATACCCAAAGTTTATAGACCTTAGGTAATCTAAGACTGCAGCCTTTGCATCTAGTGATGCGTCAGCCTCCTGACTAGAAAAGAATTCACTATCTTGCTCAACAAGAATTCTCTTAATGGCCCTGATGGATTCGCTTACGACATTCTCCTTTTCTTTAAATTTTTCAAGATCAACTTCTGGCTCATTGTCCCGAATTACTACTCCTGAACTATTTAGATCTTCCCCTTTAAGCCTTCCGGCCTCCCTATCAAGAGCTTCATCAAGAAGCTTATGTAGCCTTCTATAGAAAAATTCTATTTGTTGTGATGGAACCTCTCTAGCAATTGCAGAAGAAGAATTTGCTAATTCAACAATTGACGCTGGAATAAACTCTGGATCTCCAACAGGAGGTTCATCAACTGAAAGCTGAACTGCCATCTGTTCGACAGGGACAATTGGCTCATCGTCCTCCTTTGCAGGTATCTCAGCTATGTTCGTTGTATGAAAGCTTCTTTCTTCATTTATCTTTGATTTGATAAAGGCTTCTAGGACTTCCCTCTTAATAATTACACTCATATTTGCTTCCTCAGAGATAAATATGCTATTTTACTCTAATTTGCTGATGAAGAAATTGAATTTAATATCCAGACTGAAAGTGCAGTCATGCCTATCCCTGAGGCTGTTCCAATTCCAAACCAAAGTGCATTTTTATTTCCTGATGCCCTTCTTAGTCTATCGTAGAGAAAATTGACCTCTTCTCTCTTAATGTTCATATGCATATCATATCTTTCTTGACATGCGTTTACAGATATCTCTGCCCTCTCTATCTGTAAATTTAGCTCAGCTTGTACGAGCCCTACTTCTCTATCAATTCTTATCTGACATGCAGCATTTTGATTCTCAAGCTGAACAAGTATATCTGCAGCAGCCCTTGTACTAAAGAGTGTTCCATCGAAAGGGGCAACGTCACCCTCTTCAATAGACACTATGGTCGCGACGCCCTCATCATCAGCAAAAGAGGGGGAAGAATAGACACCTAGTAAAAAGAAAGCTAATAAAGATCTTAGTTTCATTTATTACTCCACATGAATCTCAAATCCAGTAATCTCTGAAAGTCTTCTAGTTATTTCATCTGGATCTTTTTTGTTTTTCTTGACAAGCGCCTCTATCTCTTTTTTCTTCTTATCGTCAAGTTCTTGATTGGATTTTTCGTACTCTTCTTCTACCTTCTTCATAGTTTCTATCATTCTCTCTTCTGCTTTTTTGAGATCTTCCTTTTCTTTTTCATGAATTTCATGAAGTGACTTCACCTCTTCTTCGTGAAGCTTTCTAGAGTTCTCTAAGACCTTTGACATGGAAGAGGTCTTAGCTCTTTGTGTGACATACACAAAGACAACAAGCACGGCACCTAGAACAAGCTCCCAGTGTGCCTTAATCCAAATCCAGGACTTTTTAAGATAGTATTTTAATTTTAGCCATGTCAGCATTTTCAACCATTCTTTCCATGCTTCCACGAGATTGCAGCATCAATAACAGTTTGACCTCCGATATAAATCATAGCAATCATGCCCCATGTATCGGCATCTAAAAAGTTATATGCAAGTAGACCAGTTGCAGTCAAAAACACAAAAAACTTACGAGAAATAAGTCGTCCCATGATTTTATCTACAATTCCGAGCTTTTGCCCTTCCATCAAAGCTTTTGCTTCTTTTACAATAATTTCATCATCAGCCATAATATTTCTCCTTAATGAAATATATCATCATCACCGTCAATGTGAAATATATAATCACCCTCTAGTGATACAGACTCATTTGTAGATTTATTCTTTTCATCATTAATTGACTTAATCTCAGATGCAATACATTGCTGTGTTGTTGATATTGAATATTGATTTACTGATATCTGCTTAATTACCTCTATGTGAATATCCTGTATCTTGGACATCTTTACAACTATATCCTCTACATTTGTAATTCGCGATGATATATTCATAATTGCCAATAAATCCTCATGTTTCATGAATGCTATTTTCCAAAAGTTTTTAATAAAATTAAAAATTTTCACAATCTATTCCGATGATAGAGGATTGTCACTTTCTATGACATTAAATATTGATTCTGCATCTGTGTCTGAAAGCTTTCCGATAGCTTTATTTCTCTTTCTTGTCTGGATTTCATCTAAAATTTCCATCATATCGGGAGACTCTGCAGCTATTCTCTGAACAAGCTCTTCAAGAACCTCTTGCATTGACAAGCTGTGCTTAAAGCACGCTATTCTAAAATGTGAATGTGTCTCTCTAGTTAGGGAAAAGTGAACCGACTTCTTTGTTTCAAAGTTGATAAGCTTTTCATTCATGTGTCACACTAGTCTCCGCCGCCGCCAGTTGCTGGTAGCCCTTCTGGCTCTCCATATGCACCAATTGCAGGATCTCTTCCTCCTGCAACAGCATTTGATGGCTCACGTACATCTCTTACATTAAAGTCAAACTGTGTATCTAGGATTTCTTTAAACTCTTCGACATACTCTTCTCCATAGCCTTCTTTTAGAAAATTAAGTGCTCTATTGATTATAACTGTAGGGACGTCAAGTCTCACATTGTAGCCAAGCGCGAGCTGAGCGACTCTTTTTGTAAATGCGTCTATGTTCATTGAGGGTCTCTTGATTGGCTCTATTGGCTCCTCAACCTCGATATCCTCACTTCCGACAGGAGGTTCAGCGCCAACAATTTCATCTTCGACTTCAACATCATCCTGTTCAAAGAGAAGAGCTCTTAAGTCTAAATTACTTAAAGACTCCATTATTGTTTCATCTTGCACTATGACAGAGTCTGTCTCAAATCTAATTAAATGAGAGTCAATCTGGTCATCAACAGAGTCAACAGAAAGTCTTGTCTTTCCAGTTGCATCTTGCATGCTTACAGATTCATCTTCGTCACCTACTTGCTCTAAAATCATTCTCTTAAGATCTTTGATTGAAATTTTCATGATGACCTCAACGCATTAGCAATCTTTTCTGCCCTTTCGAATCTTTTTTCAATTACGTGCCAGTTAAGCTGCTTCATCATACCATAGGTATATGTCTTTACATCTTTTAGATAGTCCTTGTAATATGCATGCTGCCATACATCCATAACAATAATAGGATATCCGCCAACTGGTACATTTAAACTATGAAGATCTATTGAAGTATTGACATATCTTTGCAAATATGTGCTGAAATATGTTATTGCCCACCCGCATCTAGAAGCTGTACAGCATGCTATAAAGTCCTTTTGCCAATTATCAAAGCTTCCAAAATCTCTAGATAGTCTCATATATGCAAGTGAATCCATTCCTATCTGACTGTGCAGATCACTTATATTTGCAAAATATAGTTCATGAAGATATGTTGCATTTAAGTTATATGTTTCATCAATTTTAAGAGATCTATATTTTGATACATTAGAGTTTACGTTTTCTCTATCTACAGAATCTAGTTCTGCACTTATTCTATTAAAATCTTCAATGTACTTAGTGTAAAGCTCAATGTGATTATGCTTATTGGCTTTGCTCAATAGCTCTGTGGGTAAGTTAAACTGCTTCTCCTGTGCAACATAGGCTTCGGAAATAATAGATTGCTGTTCACAATCCTCAGCAATCTCTTGAACTTCTTCATCAAGGCCAAGCGTCCCTCTTATATTTTTAATAATTTCTTCATCTGTGATGATTGACATCTGTGCTACATCCTCTCATATTTAGAAAGATCTTCACTTGGTATTGCATAATAATCTCCGACACCGTCATCCTTGACTATTAAAATAGAGCTTTCTCCATTGTCTATCTGTCTAACACACGTATACGTGTATCCAGAATCTCTGTGTCTTATTTTAAACCCTTTGCCAATAAGAGAGATTTCATCTCCCTCATCACCAAGAGTTGATGGAACTTCATCAATTTCAGATACAGGCTCCCCTGATTTCCTTCTCTCAGCAATAATAAGATCTAAAATATCGCTTTTAGAAAATACTCTAGACATCCAAACACTCCAAGCTATTAACTAATTATCATCGTTAGAGATAAACTTAACTACTTCTATTCCAGCATCTCTTAAGATTTTTAAAGAAGATGTATCTCTATACTCTTCATGATAGACGACTTTGTAAATTCCAGAGTTCACTATTGACTTTGCACACATTCTACAGGGACTTAACGTGACATACATAATCTTTCTTTTAGGATTATTATAGTCCATCTTTAAAAGTGCATTAATCTCTGCGTGAATCATTCCTGACTCACCAGGCTCTAGCGATTCAACACTGTTTGGTCCTCCTATATAGTTTCCATTATACCCAACTGCAAGAACCTGCGTGTTGTCATCTGTAACTACTATTGCACCAACCTGGTGCCTAGGGTCTACTGATCTTCTAGATATCAGATGTGCAAATTCCATCCATATATTATCCCAAGTCGGTCTCATTTTAAGCCTGTTAAAAGAAGCTATTTCTAAATCCAGGCGGAGACTCTTTCTTAATTTCAAAGAATATATCCATATCACGTAAAAGTGTATCTGGGGGAGGATTTGCCTGTATTTTCAAATATTCAGATCTATAGAGAAAGCATGGATCGCCTGGACCGAACACATCAACCTTCCAGTCAAGCTTAGAAGTATTGACAAAATCATTGACAGCATTTTTAATACCTGACTTTTCAGAGTTGATTCTAGGTGTTGCTAATTCAATATTTTTATATTCATCTCTTTCAGAATAGAACATATCTTTTTCACTATACCTTCCCTGATAGTCATCACAGACAATTAGAGTAGAAGGCTTTATTAGATTTTGAATAAGATTTAGCTCATTCAGAACAGTGTGGTAGTTGTGATCTCCATCAACAAGGACTAGGTCGAACTCTATAGGTGCTTCTTGATTGTTCTTAAGCCATTCGAGGCTGTTATCTTCAAAAAGAATTACTGCCCTATCAGATAAATCGTCATGCCAGCTAACTGTAACACTTTCGAATTGACCTAATTGCTCAAGAAGATCTTTTGAAAGTCGAATATCAACGCCTGTGTACATAAATTGTCTTCTTGTACATGATAGATTTTGAATTATTGGAATTGCAGTCTGACCCTTATCCACACCTATTTCAAGAATCTTTGGAAATTCTATCTGAGATAGGTAGTGTCTACAAATTGATCTTGTAAATCCGAGATATGACATTACTCTTCGTCCTTTGATGATTCAATTTTATCTAAAATCTCTTCAACCTTTGCAACTGCTTCCTTGTCACTCTCTTCATCAAGCGCACTTTGAATCTTTTTAAGCTCTTCTCTAGCTGCTGATGTATCAACAGGCTCTCCGGAATCTTCCTCTTCCTCAGGGTCAAAAATATCATCAACACAGAGCTCACCACTTATTTGAAAGCCTGCTGCCTTCTTGTGACCTCCACCGCCAAACCCTTTGGCAATTTCTGAAACATCGACTGCATCGTGAAAGGCTCGCAGGCTTATCTTATTAATCCTATCTTCATGATCGTAATACCATATCATGGCAAAATCGCAGTCAGGAGCTAGACGTGAGCCAATCTCAGACATCCAGTGTGAGGAATTAACCACCATGACCTTCATCCCCTTAAACCTTCTCTCAACTGCCTTTTCACAAACCTTTTTAATAACTGTCTTACTGTAAGCTAAAATATATGATCCACGCTTTACAGCATCATCAAAGACAGAGTCATCCTCAAATTTCTCAAATTCTTCAAACTCAAAAGGAACCATGTCAAATGCTGCGCTAAACTCCTTAGAATAGTCAAGCTCCCACTTCCAAAGATCTCGATCTTGAATGTACCTGATAAATTTAGGCGGCTCTTTTCCTGGATGAAACCACTCCCACGCTAGCATTGCTCCACTCTTCGTCATATCAAAATGAGTGTTTGATATATCATGAAGCTCAACCATCGCTGACTTGTGATGATCAATGACAAGCAAAGAGTTTGCTTCTTCAATCATCTTCTTTGTGGTAGTGTTGTTAAATGAAAAATCTAGAATTACTACGTTCTTCCCTTTAACATCTGGAGGAGGTGTTCCATGCTTGCATGCATAGTACTCTGTCCTATTTCCTAGAAGCTTCCAAGCTGAATACGCTGCACCAAATCCATCAGTACAGTTTGCGTGGTAAATTACACAATTTACGCTAGTTGGTTCAATCATTTTTCACCCGCTTGAAACAATAAGTTCATCAATATCTATTTTGACTGATTCATAAAACTGTGATGAAACCAAGACCTGGGCTCGTAAAGTTCAGACCCACCGACGGTGATCTCATCAAGGCCGGAAAACTTTCTATGTGTATAGTATGCATCTTGCCCAGAAATTGGACAAACAGCAGGACAGACCTCGATCTTTGTAGCCCATGGCATCATATCTCTAATCTCTTCAAATACATTGCCACTAGCAGAGAGCTGAAGAGATGATACTACCACAGTCTTACCCTCTCTAAAGAGTGAAAGGAGCGCTGTCGCAGAACCATCTATCATAAAAGCCTCGTCTACAGCAATAACTTGAATGCCGCTATTGTCCATGATATATTTTAATATATCTTCCCCTGTTTTTACACATATCGCTGAGATTTTTCCGCCAGAATGTGTGCATATTTCTCCAGATGAGTATCTATCATCCATCATCGGCTTAAAGCATACGATATTTCTATTTTGATATCTAAATCTATCAAGTGTTGCAAGAAGCCTTGTAGTCTTAGATCCAAACATTGGGCCTGTAAAGATTATGAATTCAGGAATTCTCAATTATTATCTCCGCAAGGTGTGAAAGGTCTGGATCTGCTCTTCCGTAATCGTCTATAATTTTAAATGATGCATCACTGGACGTATCACCTATCTCAAATAGTATAGAATCTATATTTGCAGTAACTCTGTATGGGCACTCAGACTGAATATTTAAGCATTCTCCCTGAGATAGTATTATTTTTCTCATAGGATAGTTTGGCGGATCTTTAAAAAATCCCTGGTCTGCACATTGAACTGTGATCCTACCCTGGACAACAAAAAGCGTTTCTGTCTTGACTTTGTTCATTTTAAAGCTTGAGCTCTTACCGGCAGTAAGTGTTAAGATTTTTCCATACGCACTTGGACCACTCCATGCAACTTCTTCGCCCCACGGCTTTATGTGCTTTGAAGACTTTCCTCTCCAGATTCCCTTACTCACTATCTAGCCCCCACCACTCAACTGTACGCTCTAGGCCTTCCCAAATTCTCACGATAGGCTCATAGCCAAAGTCCTCTCTTGCATTTGTAATATCTGCCTGAGTGTGCATAACGTCTCCTGGCCTCCAGGGAGCGTCGACGACGTTTATGTTTGAAAATCTATCTCTAAAGAAGCTAAGGATCTGATTATTTGTTGTTCTATCACCGCAGGCAATATTATAGCACTTTCCTTCAAAGTCTTCATCTCTATTTGCAGTTAAAATATTTGCTTGAACGACATTATCAATATAGCAAAGATCTCTTGACTGTGATCCATCTCCATCACTTCTAAGAGGTGTACCTTTTTGAATTGCATTGCACCATGCAGATACTGCAGTCGAATATGGAGAATCGCCATATTGACCCGGACCGAAGACATTAAAGTATCTTAGGCATACAATATCAATATTATAAAGATTGCAAAAAAGCTTTGATAAGTCCTCAATTGATGATTTTTGCCAAGCATACGGTGACTTTGGATCTTTTTTATGGTTCTCATTTGTTGGCATTAGTTCTGCACCTCCATAGACAGAAGAAGATGATGCCCATATAATTCTTCTAACATTTCCAACACACGCTTCAAATAATCGAACTGTGGAAGAAATATTTGTATCTGTTGTTATCCAGGGATTTTCAACAGAAAATAGCACCCTAGGAATTGCTGCCTGATGAAATACAACGTCATATCTTTTTTGAGATATTTCGTATATAATTCCAGAAGATGAAAAATCATCTTGAACAACTAGAACTGTTTTATTCTTTCTTCTTGCCTGCTTATCAAATTCAGAAATCAACCCAGACGTGGGAATGACTCTAAAGTCCAACCCCTCCAAAAGCTCGAGATGTCCATTAGACATATTATCTACTACGTCGACAGTCCACCCTTGATTGACTAACTCCCTTGTTAGATTGGAGCCGATGAATCCACAGCCACCGGTAACTAAAGCTCTTTTTTTCATATTTCTACCTCTGTATATCTTACTCAAGAATGTGTGCAGAGTTTAAGGTGAAATGCATTCTACAAAAATTACATCCTTCACCAAGCAGTGACCAGCATTCTGAAGCTATGAAGTATAAAAATTTTAAATCGTGCTCAAATTTATTATTGATATCTGTAGATCTACAGACGAATCTTATATCTAGAACTCCTCCTCTATTTAAGATGTGTATCATTGAGATGCATGTGTCTTCTGTAAAGACATATCTTCTGGAGTCTATACCTTCTTTTCTTTCATATGGATTTTTTCCTGCCTGTTCATCGTCTATCTTATTCATCAACGTGTTGTAAATGTGACAATAATATTCTTTCTCTGACTTTTCGCTCATAGAGGCTATGTCAGACTCTTTGAAATCACCATTATCATGAAGAGTAAATGTTAGCTGATTGCACTCCTTGTTTGGAAAGTGCTTGACAAAATTTTGAACCTGTCCATAAATTTCGCTTAGACTAAGATGCTTTTCAATACAATTGTGGTAGTCAATAACCATATTGCTTAGTCTATTAGATGCACCATTCATAATGCCGTAGACATTTGAAAGAACAGGTAGATTAGAGAACTCTTTAAAAAATAGATCGTACGACTCCTTGAGTGAATCAATTGTGTGAATCTCATCACCTCTATGCTTATATCTTTCTTTAAGCACGTCGAAGGTAGGCATTAAGAAAACATACCTGTTGTTTAAATTACTAACCTCTTCATAAAACTCTCTAGTCGTCTGAATGACGTCTCTGTCATACATCTTTGCAAAGATCATCCTGGACATCTTTGACCTATCCATTAAATGCCACCTATAGTTTGTCTTACTATGAATGTCACTGATCAAGGTGGTCTTTCCAGAAAGGTCTGGGCCCTCTATTGAAATCATATTAATTGGAAACGTTAGCATTATCTATCCTCACACATTAATCTTTCTCATCTTATAGGAAGATGTACTACACCCCCAAGACTCAGTTGATGCAACTTTTGCAATCCATATTGTATATGGATCAGGTGTTTCTTTAAACTTAGTCCACACACGAAGCCAACAGCTTTCAGAATTATTGTCACAAACTCTCATTCTATAAAATATCTTTCCGTTCTTTGTCTTCTTCTCAATAATTTCCTGAATACAGAACCACACAACATCTTTATCTTTTCCTGTTAGTGCTGTAATGGGTCTAAGTTTAGATTTTTTAATCTTATCCATTATCGCTGGCGGAAAGACGAGAGTCTCATCTGCACCTGACATTAGATCGACACTAAACCCAATCTTGAGTGTCCTTGACCAGTCTGAAGAGCCGTAATTATCAATAATAAGTCTTGGAATAAATTCTTCAACTGATCCTTGAGTTTTGAGTAGCTTCTTATAAGCAGTCTTTGTTATGCCATATCTTCCTTTTTTGAGCTGATCATAATTTCCGACAATAATATCGTGAAGCTGCCTATGGTTCTGAATTTCACCTTGTGATATTTCTGATATACTTGAAAATGCCTCAACCTTGCATAGTGAATCGAATGCAGTTTTATTCAATTTAGAGGATTTCCACTTTCCATCATCTGTAAATAAAATATCGTCAAGAGACACATATGGCCTATTTTGCATAATTTCAGCAACTGCAGAGTCTCCGACACCCTTGATGGCTGTAAGCGGAGGTACGAAACCCTGTCTTTCTTCACTGTATACCCATACATCTGAAGAAGCATTAATATCGGGCTGAAGAATCTTGTACCCAAGAGATTTAATTTCTGCTATAATCTTTGCAAATTTTGGAGACCCATTCCACGTCTGAAGACATGTAGCTAGCCATTCCTTTTCATAGTACGTGTGAAGCCAAGCAGAATAGTATGAATCAACAGCATATGCAACAGCATGAGACTTATTGAATCCATATGCAGAGAATGCCTCAATTGTTTCATAAAGCTTAGTCGCCTTATCCTCTTCCATTCCAGATAGATCAACAGCGCCTGTAATGAATTTCTTTCTTAGGTCAGCCCTTTCTTTTGCCTTCTTTTCATTCATATCGAGAGACTTCTTGACAAGAGTCTTTCTCATCTTATCTGATGCTCCTTTGTCGAATCCGCAAAGATTTTGAGCAATAAGCATAAACTGCTCTTGGAAGACGACAAATCCTCGACTTTCACTTAAAAGTTCTTCAAGGACAGGGTGGTCGTATGTGATACTTTCAATATTCTCACCCGCCTTGACATACTTTCTATGAACATTTGCAGCAAGAGGTCCTGGTCGATAGATTGCTGTAATAGTTGCAAGATCTTCGATAGATCTAGGTTTAGCAGCTACACAGAAGTTTCTAGCGCCTGTATTTGTGAATTGAAAAACCTGGACAAACCTTCCATCATGGTAAACATATTCCCAGACTTTTTGATCATCCATCTTGTGAAATCTACTGTTTATATTTTCATCAAAGAATTTATTGATATCATCAAATGTAGGATTTTCTACTCCCTGATTTCTTAGGATAAGTCTGATGGAATCTTCTACCATCTTAAGTGTTGCAAGTCCTAGAAAGTCAAACTTGAGAAATCCATTCTCTTCAAGATGCCTCCAGTTCATTCCCTCAGACCAGGGTGTTTGAAGTTCACCTCTGACCTTAATGACTGGCATGCTGCTCTCAAGATCTGGACATACTAGAACTCCTCCTGCATGTCGACCGATTGACCTTGGCTCCATAAATAAGGACTTAATATGCTCTGCAATCTTTGGATATTCATCCATGAACTCTTTATAGGCATCACTATACTTCATACAGTCTTCGTGTGTTAAGACATACGTAGATCTTTCTTCATGATCACCCATGGCTCGTGGCATAACCTCTCTCTCAAGTGGTCCAGTTAGAGCATTTATCTTATCAAACGGAATTCCATAGAACTTAGAGACATCCTTGATAAGAGATTTTAGCTTCAAAGTATTAAAGTTAGAAACTGGTATGACGGAATCTTCACCAAAGAGTTCACGAGAAACGTCGATCAGTACATCTCGATCACCGACATCAGAGTCGATATCAGGCCAAGAGGCCTTGTGAATTCCAAGGAATCTCTCGAATAGAAGACCATACTGAATCGGATCAATGTGAGTAATCCCAAGCACATAGTTAACTAAGCTTCCTCCACCAGATCCGCGACCCGGACCGAGCAAGGTTCTATGCTGAGACTTTTCAAACACCTTGGTCAGAGTTAAGAAATAGTTTTCAAAACCTAGCTGTTTAATAACAGACATTTCCTCCCTAATACGATCAACATACTCAGGCTTGTCATGGAGGTCTTCTTTGATCATACCTTGTTTTACCTGTTCAACAAGCTGAGTGAACGCAGGCTTCTCAGGTGTTCCGAAGTTTGGAAGTTTTGCTGAACCGTCGAACCAGACTTCTTCGCACATGTCCCATGCGATTCCGTGAGATCTTTCGATCGATTCACGAACAAGATCTTCACTACCCTTGTAAAAATCATATTTATCATAGCTCTTTCCAAATTCATCCCACATCTGCTGTGCATTTTTGGGATAGAGCTCACACTTTAAATCTTCTTTCTGAGGAAGTTTAGGCATTTCGTTGCCTCTTGCACCCATTCTTCCAAGCATCTTATACATCTCTCTTGCCTCCCACATATCTGGATTGCAATAGTGAGAATCAGCTGTTGCAAGAAGAGGAACACCAGTCTTTTCAGATAGCTTAATCAAACACCTGTTAGCAAGATTTTGTGCAACAAGGTCATTAAACTGTATTTCAAGAAAGAAGTTTTCTTCACCTACAGCATCTACAAATCTGTCTGTCATGTTCTCAAGCTTTCTCATAATCTGATTAAGAACAACAGGGTCGTCTACAAGATCAGGAGTCAGCTCATCAAATCGTCTTCCTTCAAAGTGCTGAAATATATGCCCAGAGGGTCTGCCTCCAACACATGCAGTAGATACCGCAAGCCCTTCAGAGTGCTCCTTAAGCATCTTAAAATCAATACGAGGAAACCTATAGAATCCCTCCTTATATGATCTCTTAACCAATCTAAATAGATTCTGCAATCCCTTATAGTTCTTAGCGAGAACTACAAGATGGTACCTCTTTTTCCAGGACGGATAGGTTCCTCTTTCTGATTTAGACTCATCTTCATTTTCAATAACTAGCCCTTCGCTCTCATCACCTTCAGAAATCTCACTCTTTGATTTCTTTTGAAGCTGTTTCTCGAGACGAACTTTTTCTCTATATTCATTGTAGTCACTTTCCCACTCGCCAAGATCATCTACAAAATAGCACTCACAGCCATAAATGTGACGATATCCTATTCCTTTGTTCTTTAGTTTTTTGGCGTAGTTGTGAGCGTGTGCTGCTGAATTCATGTGACCATGATTGGTTAGTGCAAATGCGTCCATTCCATTTTCTAAGACAAAGTCTATATGTTCATTAGGATATCCGAGACCATCATACACAGAGCTTCCATCATGAGCATGAAGCCCTACAAACCTCTTCGGTTGGGAAAAATTATCAAACACTAGTACATACCTCCTGTTATAATTTTAAACTAAAATAAAGAAATTTACATGAAATAGATTTAGTCAACAAATCTTTTTCTAAGCCTTAGAGACTCTAAGCTTTCAATTATCTCTCTTTCTTCTTTTGTTATCTCTTTTGGGACCTTTATTGAAATATGAACGTGATGGCTTCCCCTGTCTGAAGAGTTTACCCCGAGCGGGAGGCCTTCATTCCTTACTTCAACTATTTCTCCAGGTTGGATTCCATTTGGGACTATTATTGAAATATTCCCTTCAAGCCCACCAACACTTACTTTTGTCCCAAGGACAGCCTCTCCATATGATATAGAAGCTTGACTATGAATATCAGATCCCTTTCTGTGGAACTTTGTGTGCTCATTTACTTCAATTTCTATTAAGGCATCTCCAGGCTTTTCAGCTGTTGCCTCTTTATTTCCCATTCCACCGAGCTTAAGAATGTTCCCGGTATGAACACCAGCAGGTATTGAGACATTAATATCTTTTCTTTCTTTTATTGTTCCTGAGCCGTGACAAGAACCGCATGCCCTAACTACGACAAATCCATGTCCTGCGCAAGCATTGCAAGAAGATGCAACTGTCATAAATCCACTAATTGCCTGCTGAATTTTTCCTGACCCTTTGCAAGGTCCACATCTAGCAGTATCTGACTTGTCTTTAAATCCCTGACCGCCGCAGCCTTGGCAGCAAACTATTTTTTTAATTAATACTTTTTTACTGCAACCTGTTAAGACTTCTTCGAGATCTACCTTTACCTTGAATCTAGTATCTGACCCTCTTTGTCTGACATTTCTCCATTTTCTTTGGCCTCCGAACATGTGATCAAATCCGCCGAACATGTTCTCAAAATGACCAAAGATATCTCTTGGGTCAAATCCTGAAAGATTTGAAGAAACTCCTTCATGACCGTATCTATCGTAGTTTTGACGTTTTTCATTATCAGAAAGTATAGAGTATGCCTCAGAGACTTCTTTAAACTTTATCTCTGCTTCAGGATTATCTGGGTTTTTATCTGGATGATATTTTATTGCTAGCTTTCTATAGGCTTTTTTAATCTCACTCTGAGATGCATCTCTTTTTACGCCTAGTAGATCGTAGTAGTCTTTTTTCAATTAGTCACTTTTAGCAGAATTTCTTGTTACAATCATCTCAGACTTTTGTCCCTTTACACAGTACTTGACTTCTATCTCATATAGTGGCTCTTCAGTAGAGTCTATATCTCTCTCTTGAATATAAAAAAGTACGTCTCTTCTTTCTTCTTTCTCTATCTCTTCCTTGGCTGCTTCACAAGTTGAAAATATGCCAACGAGACTTTTAGAAGATCGCTCATCTCTAATAAGTGAGAATACTTTATTCGATGCTTCCATAATAAGGCTCGTGAAGAAGTGCCTCCATGTCTGAACATCTAGAAAGATAGTTGTCCAAATCATCGAATGAAGTGCAGACCTTAATACCGGACTGAGCAAGCATTAAATTAAATGTTGCACCTTCCGGAAGCCCAGAGCAAAAATATACTATCGGTGTATCAGATTGAAATGCAACACCTGCTTCAAAAATACTTCCCATATCTTTATCTCGTGTATTGCAAATTACAAAATCATTTCCTAAAATATGCTCTACATTTCCCTCAAATGTTTCTCTTTGAGTCTTAAGGTCTGCAGTCGGCGGACATATAAAAAAGTCCTTCGGTGAAAAGTACTTAAATCCATGCTTAGTTAGCAATGTCTTAATAGCCTCTACTTCTTCAAATGCAGCCGGTGTAAACCACGAACTTGCAATATACGCTTTCATTCACATCTCCTATCTATTAGTGTTCATATAGTTTGCGTATTCGTCTTTCATATCTTGAATTTCATCAAGAGTAGAATTCCAAATTTTTTCAAATATTGTCGGACCATCAGTTGGAACTGTTCCATTAATATCCTCTCTCCTAGACTGGTAGATTGAGTCTTCTGAGTGATATTCGAACAGGTCATTCTTTGGTTCAGGCCAGTAAAGATTTGTGCCACGAGAAGTCCATCCGCCATTTCCGTCAGGCACTCTAAAAGTCTTTACATAGTGCATATCGGGCTTATCAAAATTAACTCTAGCTGAAGCTTCTGGCAATACTCTAATTAGCTCTCTTGCCATGTATGCAGCAAGCAAATTATCAGCAGCAGGTTGAATTTGCATATCTTGTCTTTGTGCTATAAAGCCTAGCAAGTCCTTTAGATTAAGTCGCATAAGATAAAATGAAGTCATGCACTTTGGAAGAATCATTCTAGCATCCATCATAGATACGTCTTTAGAATCTGTCATGTCTGAATATAGCTGCTTTGAATCTAAGACAATCTGCTTCCATCTCTGAAGAAATTCAGGAGAATTTTCAACAGACTGTGGAATTACAGCCGGGTCGTTTCTTAGATCTCTATCACCTGTACACTGTGCTGCAAAAGATCCCGCTCTGTGGCGAATGATATGTGTGACTTCCTGAAATGAAAGTCCACTTAGCTTAAATGTAAACCCAAAACACTCCATAGGAGTAGGAAGAGCCCTAAAGCATAGAACATCTTCGAGATTGGAAGACATTTCTTGCCTAGTTGCAGATATTGGATTCGTATCATCTGACTGATCTGCCCATGTTGCCTTAACATATTGCCATGCAACATTAAGTGCTTGATCTCTTGTAGGGTGATCAACTAGCTCAACTCTTAGTGCAGAGAGATTATTAAAAAAATCCGTTGTTGGATCTTCGCCAAACTTTAAATCCATGGGAAGTTTAATTGGCTCTAATTTAGAATTTTGTGGCATTAATGCCTCCTGTGATAATTGATTGTTACACGAAAATAGACCTTTGTTCACCTATTTTCAAATAAATTTGCCCTTTATTAAAAGTGTATCAATAAGAATTTTTAATTGACTCGGGCCATAGTACATCATAACTCCTGGAACGTCTTCAAGCTCTCTATTATACGAAGTCACAGGAGATAGAGTTTTAACTCCATGTTTTGCATATTCTGCAGAATGCTTAGGAGAGTCATCAATTGCACATACAATTTGACCAGAATCAAAATATTCAGACTTTGTAAGCCATCTATATTTTTCTGCACTAAAGTCAACTCTATGAAATTTTAAACCGGAGCTACTCAGCCATCTATATGTGTCATACTTGCACTGTAGAACCTCTCCCGGCCTAGCTGTAAGCAATTGAATCCAGCAGCCCTTATCATAAAAGTAATTTATAACATCAGCTATCCCTTGATCAACAGTGAGCCTCCTGAGATTTCTATCTGCTATAAAGTCATCAAACACTTCTTCTGGGTTGAATCCAGCTTCTTTGACCTCGAGAGTAGTATAGTACTCTGTAGAATTTTTATCTACAGTGATTCCCTTTTCAGCTTCTAGCCAGTCAATGAAGTTAGACCTAAAATGTGCAATCACGTCATCAATATCGAAAACTAGTACAGGTTGACCATTCCAGGATTGTGATTCTATTTGATGCCTCATGTGAAGAAACATATCCTTGTCTTCAAATGCATCTGCGACAGAGCTTGGATCAATATTCCATAAATTCAAAATTGCAAGCAGATATCTAAAAACATCAACTGATTCATACAAGATCTTTGATGGATCTGCATTGCACTTAAGCTGCCTGTGATCTTTAAAGTTGACAGCGCTTATAAGTTCAGAAACTTCTGCGTGCAGGGCAAGGGCAAGAGATTTTGTCATCTCCTCCCTCTGATCTTCTGTCATATCCTGACTTTTAAAAAAGAGATCAGAAAATTTATTCTGACGATTAAAAAAATAGTTTAGGTCTCGCATAGTACCTCCTGAATCAATTATAATTCAGAAAAAGATAAAGTACATGAGTCGCTAGTATCCGTCTATTAATCTTTTATGAATGACTCCATCCTTCCTAAGATACTCTCTAAACAGATCATCAGAGCTAAAGCCTGTCATAATGAGAAGTGAAAAGAAATAATTAAAAGCATCAACCATCTCTTCAAGAAACTTCTCTCTATCAAATCCAGAAACTTCAGTCACCCTGTGGGGTTTCCAATTTTTAAGATGCTGAAGGGCTTCGAACATTTCTTCAACACCCCGCAGCGCAACATCTCTACAGAGTTGCTGATCTTCTTTTTTGCTTAAGTTTAAGGGAGAGGTTGGAGTTGATCCAGGAATCTTTTCATTTAAAGATTTCATAAACCTCTCCCTTAGTTCGAACATAGAGTCAAGCTTATCCATTTTAAATATTAGCTCTCAATTGAAAGTGTGCCAACATCATCAAGAAGCTTTTGAATCTGACCATCTGATATCTCTCTATATTCATTTGTTAAGACAAGCTCATCATCATTTTCTTCTGAACCCGTTACTCGAATCATTCTTAGATGATCAACAACATCTGTTCCGCTTAAAATAGCCATCTGTAATACTTTTGCAAGATGTGCAATTACTTCATTTGAAAGTGAATAGTTCATTTTTCCCCCAGGATTAAAGAATAATAAGATTATAAACTAAAAATCTTTGACTGTATCCGCAGTCAATATTTAATAGTATAATTTATTAAGGTCTTGTTCAATGAAAAGAGTCATAGTTTCAGACACACATATAGGCACCAGATTCTATAAGTCTGAAGAGCTTTTAGAATTTCTTGAAACAGAAGAATTTGATCAGCTTATACTTGCAGGAGACATTATAGATTTTATTAAGATTCCCATATTTTCAGAGAGGTGTATGGAGATCTTAGAGTCAATTGGTAAAAATAAAGAAATCGTATACGTTGTGGGAAATCACGATGAAAGCCTTGTCGGGATAGTTGGAAAACAGTTCTTCAATATTAAATTTGTCAAAAAATATGAGTTTCAAGAAGGAAAGAGAAAATTTAGAATAGAGCACGGCGATGACTATGACAAGGGAATGATACACAATAGATTTTTCATTAAGATACTATCAGTCATTCAGAACATGCTGGAATTTACTTTTAACTTTGACTTCACTACGTGGTGGACATCTATTCAAATTAAGCGTCACAAGCTAAGGAGTATTATTCACATACTACGGCATCACCCAGATATTGATGTCTTTATTATGGGACACACACACATACCAGAAGCTTTAATTTGGGTCGATGAAGACGGAACAATCAAAACCTACATTAATGCAGGAGATTGGGTTACTCACCAGACTTATGTCACAATAGTAAATGGTGTATCAAGATTGAGAAAGTTTAAAACTAGTCTCTAGACAAAATATCTTGTAAGCATCAGATGCATACTTTCCTATCCCATAGAGCGATTCTGGCCTACTTTTCCAGTCTTTTGTGAGGTAATCATTGGACATTCTAATAAGTGCTCTAGATCGTCTCTGAGACAATCCAAGCGGCTGTATCATTTCTTGAAGTCTATTTTGATCTGCAATTGATGCATGCTCTGGTGTCGGATATAACTTAAAAAATTTCCACATATAGGGCTCTGACTCAACCCTTTTTGTAAGGTTACAAAATATACATGCGACAAATATTTTCCATGGATCACTCCATAATTGCTCTTGAATTAAATTATATGGTGATCTCGGCGGAATCCAGCTCATTATCTTCCTCAGAATTATCATACTGAACGGTTGACTCACTGTTCAAGCGTTGATTTTTTCTGATGATATTGTCAAAAATTGTGAACAATATTTCAAGAAATGCTTTTGAAATAAAGTTTAATATTAAAGATAATATTATCATAAACGTAATTACGATAACAGATGGCGGAATATTCTCAATCACTTTTCATCATCCTCATCACAACTAGGTATATCTTCCACATTCTTAAATCTTTTTCTTGCCCACGCTATTGATTTTCCTGGATGGCTCCCAAATCCCTTTCTTGATTTCTTTCTACCAGATTCCGGAGATGTCCAGCCTCGCATATCAACAAATTTCTTTAAAATTGACTGTCTCATTTTATCATCAGAGTGTGCCCACTGCCAATA
>Ga0098040_1000310_pt1 | contig 22976 bp, 23 predicted proteins | sample 7_EtaG_FD_75065 | JGI IMG/M metagenome (GOLD analysis project Ga0098040, IMG submission 75065) | Marine viral communities from the Subarctic Pacific Ocean - 7_ETSP_OMZ_AT15161 metaG | ecosystem: Environmental > Aquatic > Marine > Oceanic | place: Pacific Ocean | collected 2015-01-08
ACCAGACCTTTGATTATTGCCAAGTTCGAAGAGTTTATAAGAAATAAAGTTTTAACTATTTATTCTAGAAGATTGGCAAACGAATTGGACACTTTTATTTGGAAGAATGGAAGACCAGAGGCTCAAAGAAGCTATAATGATGATTTAATTATGGCCTGCGCAATTGGCTGTTGGGTTAGGGATACTGCAATTATTGAAAATAAAAGGGATATTGAGTATAAAAAAGCATTTTTAAATGCTATAATAACTACTAAAACCACTTTAGACACAAGAGCCCCTGGCCAAGCAAAGCCAAGTATGCAAGATAGAATGTTTGATGAGCGTCAAAAAATGAAAGAACTTGGTTGGATATTTAAAGGATAAACAATGGCTGATAATAAAACTACTAAAAATCCCGACTCACCGTTATTTAAAAGACTAACACGTCTCTTCTCAGGTCCAATAATTAACTACCGAACACAGAATACAAGACAACTTCGTCGTCGTAGGCTGGATAAATACGCAAGAACTTTTCAAGATGTAGCGGGCCAAAAGTTTGAACGAGCAGGTTACAACCCATTAGATAATTTTTCTTCTTACAACATGGACACTCAAAGTCGTCTTACTCGTTATTCTGATTTTGACCAGATGGAGTATATGCCAGAGTTAGCATCGTCTTTAGATATCTATGCCGATGAAATGACCACATTTAATGTTTATAATAGAATGTTAAGAATCCAATGTCCGGACGAAGAAATCAAACAAATTTTAGAAACATTATATTATCAGATACTTAATATAGAATTTAATCTTTTTGGCTGGTCTCGCACGATGTGTAAGTATGGCGATTTTTATCTCTATTTAGATATTGATCCAGACATTGGTATAAAGAATGCTATTGGGTTACCAGTTCGCGATATTGAAAGGATAGAAGGTCAAGATAAAAACAATCCTAATTACGTACAGTTTCAGTGGAACAGCGCTGGCGTAACATTTGAAAATTGGCAAATTGCTCATTTCAGAGTTCTTGGAAACGATAAGCATGCTCCATACGGCACCTCCGTATTAGACCCAGCCAGAAGAATTTGGAGACAGTTGACGCTTTTAGAAGATGCGATGATGGCTTATCGTATTGTTCGAGCGCCAGAAAGAAGAGTGTTTTATGTTGATGTCGGGAATATTCCGCCTCAAGATGTAGAACAATTTATGCAACGCTTTATTACATCAATGAAGCGTAATCAGATTGTAGATCCGGATACTGGACGAGTCGACTTACGTTATAATCCAATGTCTGTTGAAGAAGATTATTTTATTCCTGTTCGCGGTGATGTAAAAACAGAGATTCAATCGCTTGCCGGCGGCTCATACGCCGGCGACATCGACGACGTTAAATATATGCGCGACAAGTTGTTTGCGGCAGTAAAGATCCCACAAACCTATCTCATCAGAGGCGAAGGTGGTGAAGAAGACAAAGGCGCCCTAGCCCAAAAAGATATTCGCTTCTCGCGAACTGTTCAAAGATTACAACGTTCTATAGTATCAGAACTGGAAAAAATAGCGACTATTCATCTTTATACATTAGGCTTTAGAGGCGACGACCTCATCAATTTCAGCTTAAGATTAAATAACCCATCTAAAATATCCGAACTACAAGAGCTGGAAACTTGGGACAAGAAGTTTGCTGTGGCCAGCACAGCGACCGAAGGATACTTTTCCAAGCGTTGGATTGCTCAAAACTTGTTCGACATATCAGATGAAGAGTTCTTGCGTAATCAGCGTGAACTGTTTTACGATCGTAAGATCGCCACACAACTCGATCAAGTTGCAGAAGAAGAAGCTGCAGCAGCAGCCGGCGGCTTAGGAGGGGAGTTTGGCGGCGACGAATTAGGCGGTGATCTTGGAGGCGAAGATCTTGGCGGTGACGAGGTAGGCGGTGAAGAGCTAGGCGGTGAAGAGCTAGGCGGTGAGGAAGGCGGTGAGGAAGAACCAGGAGGAGAAGCTCTTTTAGGAGCACCAGATATGCCAGCTGGTAAACGCGATGATAAGCCAGGCTGGAATAGGCCGGATGTTTGGATGGACAAAGAAGGAAGAACAACAACTAAAAGATCCAAACACAAAATGTATAGACCAGTGACACACGACAAGCGAAAGAGTGCAGGCCCACGATCACGCCAAATGAAAGCACTTTCTGGTCACGAAATGGCCAGAATGCCTTCTCGTCAAGTAAGAATGAACTTGCCAGCAGGCGCAAAAGAATTGCTTGGCCTGGGTAATGGCATTTTTGAGAATAAAGAAACTAATTATGACAAAGAAGAAAAAGAAATATTTGAGGTTAAAGAAGAAGTGAAGAAGATTTTTGAAGATTTGGAGCGCAAATAATGATTAAGCACAATAAAAAAAGAAACACTGCCTTTATTTATGAAGCTCTGGTAAGAGAAGTTGTAAAACAGTCAATCAGTCAGGACAGTGCTAAAAGAGATGTTGTTATTGTGATTATCAAGGAAAGCTTCCCAAAAGGCTCTCAACTAAAAAAAGAACTTGAACTCTACAAAACTCTTTTAGAAACTAAAAATCTAAATGAAAGAATCGCTGAAAAGTTAATATTTGAAGTAGTCAAACAGCATAAGACAATAAATCAAAAGCAGTTATTTAAAGAGCAAAGCATTGTTATTTCAAAAATTAACAAACAGATATCTAAAAGCGTCTTTAATAACTTTGTGCCAAATTATAAAAATCTAGCTACAATAGCACAAATGTTTGGTAACATTGAGAGCCCGAAGACCAAAGTTTTATTAGAAACAAAACTCATCACGCGCCTTATTGAAAAACAGCAAAAGAAAGCAGATCACACTAACGTTCCGAGCTTGGTTGTAAATACTTTTATTAAGCGATTTAATAACACTTATGGTAGCCTCTTACAAGAACAGAAAGAATTATTAACTAAGTATGTTTCTTCTTTTCAAGATAATGGTACCGAATTTGCATTTTATATTAACGAAGAAATTGATAGGCTAAAGTCATTTATTAGTGAATCATTCAATATGGACGAGATAAGACAAGATAATGTGCTAAAAGAAAAGCTTACAACAGTATTAAATCTTTTAGAGAATTTTAATAAAAAACCCTTGGACAAAGAAATGATCCTTCAAATCATGAAGATTCAAAATCTAACACAAGAGTTACAAAGCTAATGCCTGACTTTACACTAATAGTAGACAAGGCTGATGCGATTGTTAACTTAAAGGCGCGCAAAACAATTGCTGGCGACGTAATGATTTATGACCATCCGGAAATTGATATTGTAGTTTCTCCAAAACGCAATAAGATATTTGCACTAGCTAAGAAAGAATATGGCGATCACGTATACGCTACGCAGTCCAGAATGTTTGAATATCTTTCTAAAAGAGGAGTTGTAGATTCAGCTTTAATAAGAGGCGGCAATGTTTTTGGCTCTTTAGAAGCTCCTGTATTAGTAGCGGAAGATACACAGAAAGAGAAAGTCGATCCTTTACAGATTGCAATATATTCAATTGCCAAGTTTTTACAAGACGAGGCACCGGCTGTTAAAGGCTATAAAGAATATGAACGAGACTTCGACAAACAACTGACAGAACCAGAAGATGAAGACACCACCGCTCTTGGTAAAATTCCACACGAACCAAGACAAGGCACGAACAATACATATCCAGGCTCAACCGCAGCTTATGGAATGGTTGGCTACTATTACGAGGAATAAATGGATTTATTATATTTTGTCTTATCTGCGTATGGACTAACGCAGATTATCACTTGCGGTTCTATATTTGATAGAATTAGACCTTCAAAAAATTGGCTGTATGGATTTGGAAAACTATTTCATTGTCCTATGTGTATGGGCTTTTGGGCCGGTCTGTTTTTATTTGGAATAAATGGATATACAGAACTATTTACTTTTGAATATAGAATCGCTAATGCGCTTATTTTGGGATGTCTAAGTTCTGGAACTTCCTATTTGTTAAGCGTGTTAGTTAATGATTTTGGTCTAAAATTAAATCATAGGAGCGAAAATGAATAATTTATGGACATTAAAATGGAAATTACAACCAGTTCGGAGATGCTGCAGCGGATCTGATATCGTGCGGGTCGCGCCCGCTATAAGGAAATAAAATGGTTAAGAAACAACTTCTACGAGAATTTTATGAACTTAAATGCGACGACCGCGGTTGCCAAGATCTCTTAACCGAAGGCGAAAAGAAATGGATTAATGAAGGGTTTACCGTTTTTCCAGCCAAATTACAGCAATGTGATGTAAGAAATGGAAATGGAAGGTCTTATCCACGTGATGTTTTAGAGCGAGAAATTGAAAATTATCAGAAATTAGTAAAAGAGAATAGAGCGATTGGCGAGTGCGACCATCCGGACGATTCAGTTATAAATCTTAAAAATGCTTCTCATATGGTTACTCGTGTTTGGTGGGAAGGCGATTCGGTTCTTGGAACAATTAAAGTTTTAAAAACACCAGCAGGTAATATTCTTAAAGGCCTGTATGAAAGCGGAGTCTTATTTGGCTTTTCTTCTAGAGCGATGGGCTCTCTTCAAGAAGGTCAAGATGATCAAGGTACAATACAGGTTGTACAAGATGACCTTCAACTTATCTGTTTTGATGCTGTTTCTGAACCTTCTTCTCCGGAAGCGTATTATTTAGAGCCACATTACGATCAGGTTAAATTAAATATTGCCGAAGGAAATAAGCATTTAAACAATTTTTTCACTAAAAGCGATAAAATCAATCGCGCATTAAATGAAATATTAAGGAAACAATAGTATGAAAATCACTAAAAAACAGTTAAAAAGAATTATTAGAGAAGAACTTAACCTAGGCAGGTACTTCAAGGATCAAAAATTCCGGAGTGGCGCCCGAGCGCACCAGGGCGCCGGTTTCAAGGATTTAAATTGGTTTAAAAGAATGCTGGGTTTTAAGTCTCCACTCGCAGACGAATTTATGAATGAATTGGAACGTCATATGGGTAAAGTCGACCGGTATTTGACCCGTTCAATTGAACAACAAGACTATGATGAGCTTAGTGCGCTAATAGACCTCAATATAAAATTCCTTCCCGTTATTCTGAAAAGACTTCCAGATAAAGAGCAGCAGTGGCGGGGTGCGCGGCTTGTCCGGCGTCATAAACCGTTGTTCGATGAATTGACCGCCGCCAGGAGTGAAGTTGCAGCCCGCGATTCCGAACTGCAAGCCCAAGTTTGGGCAGATGAAAAGAAAGAAAGAGAACGATTGCGCAGAAAAAAAGAGCACGACGAATGGAAGGCAGAGAAAGCTGAGGAGAAGACGCGGAGGGAACGCGAGAGTTCTTACAGGAGTAGAGGCGGTCAAGGTGACGCTAGCGGCTACCCGCATCTGTCGCGTGATCAAAGGCGTTATCACCAGACTGGAAAAACCGCCGGCCATGTCAGTGGTTTTGAGCAAGGCTCTGTAAGCTTAACCAACCTTGAAGAATCAAACAAATCCAAACTTAAAAGAATCATTCGTGAAGAACTAGTTAAAAAGATTAACAAGCTTAACAAGGAAAATTAGTCATGGACATGAAACTAATACTTGAGAATTTCAAACAAGCATTAAAAGAGGAAGAAGGCGAAGAAGCGGGAATAGAATCGATGGAGGCATTATTGGGTGCAAATTATGAAAAATTTGTTTCCTATCTTAAGGGCAGCATTAAAGATCCAAGAGTTCAAGCCGTTTTAAAAGGAGGTCTTAAAGATCGAGACCCCAGTGATGATGTGGTCACGTTTACAGAAGCGTCACCAGCAGTTAAAAGTCTCGTGCCAACACAAAAAGAAGTTGATATTGACAAATCACTAGCCTTTCCATTGAAGAAAGACCCATCTCAGTTTATTGAAAAGGTGGTTTCTGACGGTCCTTTCACTGTTGTCGCGCCCATCATTATATATGATAATAAATATGTCATGGATGGCCATCATCGATGGTCAACGGTTTACGCATGCAACCAAAACGCTTCGATAACTGCTATTAATATGAGCATAGAGGGTCTTAAGCCGTTAGATGCGCTTAAATTGATCCAAATGGCCATTGGGGTGGAAAAAAAGCAAATTCCGGTGCAGACAGTGGAAGGTAATAATTTGTTCACAATTGGAGAGACTGAATTTTATTCATGGGTTAAAAAAAATACCAGTCCTGAAACATACCAGCTGATTTTAAAGAATCAAAAGTTACTTAATAAAATTAAGGCTGCAGCCGAAGGTAGCGCTACTCCTGAAGAACCAAGCCAAGAAGAAGAGCTAGCAGAGGCTTTTACATCTTCAGGTTATAAACAGTTTATTAAAGGAGATTATTTACCAAAATACCTTTGGTCAAATATCCAATCAATGCGACAAACCTCGCAACCAGTTCCTGGCGCACCAGAACGAGGGTACATGCCTCAAACTGATGATGTTAATTGGACTAAGCCGCTTAAGCAAGGTGAAATTGATATTAAACCCCCTTATGCAAAAGTTGCTGAAAATAAAAAACTCACTCGATCTTTACTTAAAAAGCTTATTAAAGAAGAAATAAGTCGTTTAAAATCTAAAGAGGCAGTGATAAAGGAAATAGCCGCGCGCGTAGCTAAAAAGATTAGCTAGATAGTACATTTTTAATGATATTAACTCAAAGAGGACAACCAACAAATGAAACTAACTGAATCTAAATTAAAAACATTGGTAACTGAGGAGATTCTACTCACGCTAATTGAAAACAAAGAATCAGCTAAGGCAAAAGCTTTTTATTTACAAAATCGTGAACTTTTAGATGAAGGTTGGCTAGATAAATTTGTTCCGATGTCTTTACGCAGTAATTGGGCACAAATTGAGAAAGACGCCGAGGCAGAGGAGAAAGTGGAACAAGCAGTTAAGGATTTACGGAAGCATAAAGAATTTGGAAAACCGAGGATATCGGACGAAGATCTCAAAAAAGTGCTTACTCGCTGGACACAAGAGAAGCGAACCAATCTAACTTCTGACGAGGAAGAGGTGATTATAAAAACGCTGATGCAGGCGAAGGAGAAAGAAACACAGGGCGCCCCGTCGTCCAAACCGGAAGAGGAAGGTGACGCCGGCGCGACCGGCGAAGAGGAGGTTGAAGCGCCGGCGCCAGCAGAGATAGTTAAAAATCTACGTAACATACTTAAAACCGCTCAAGGAATCAGCGCCGCAGAAGCTCCTATTGTTGATTTTTTTGCCGACATGATTGAATTATCCAAAATAAGCGATATTTCGCCGGCAAAATTTCCTGAATTAAAAAAATTCATGAGAGATGTCAGGAAACGACTAAAGAGGATTAAGGCTCCGGTGCGCACAGTTGAAGACGAGTATGGATTTGAGCTTGAAGAAATCAAAAAACGTGTTTTACGAGAAGTATTAAGATTGATCACCGAAAAGAGGCAAAATGAAAAAATCCCAACTAAAACAAATCCTTAAACCAATTGTAAAAGAATGTATTAACGAGGCTCTAATAGAACAGGGCCTTCTTTCTAATATCATTTCTGAAGTAGTAAAAGGCTTACAACCTATTCACACACAGCCGTCCGTTGCGGCTCCAAGTAAACAGTTAGTGTTTCAACAACAACGATTGGAAGAACAAAGAGTGCAACTTGAAACAGACAGGCAGCGACAACTAAAAGAACAAAAAAGAAAGCTATTAGACGCAGCTGGTTTTAAGACAGATGTCTTTGCTAACACAGAGCCAATTCAAGGTGGTATCACAACTGAAAGCAAAGATCCGTCAAATGGCCAATCCGGTGCCCTATCTGGTGTAGCCCCAAATGATCCCGGTGTCGACATAACCGGTATTATGGCTCTTGGCGGAAGAGACTGGAGCAAGATGATATAGGAGTTATTATGTCAAGTAAAAAACCTATTAGAGTTGAAGTCCGAGCTAAATATCCCGATGAACCAATTGAAAGAATGGTAAAACGTTTCAGTAGAAAAGTAAAAAAAGAAAGAGTTATAGAACTTTTTTTAGAAAAAAGAACTTATACAAAACCATCAGTAACTCGCAGAATAAAAGAAAAACGCCGACAGAAGACGCTACAAAAGTTAAATAAAAAAAACCAAGTTGGGACGACTAGTTAATATAAAAGGTATTTCTTTATTTAATAGACTAATTAAGATAGTAAAGAAGGAGTAGAATATGTCCTCTATGCTGGAGCAAGCAATAATTGATGCCGATCAACTAAAAGAGACGGCTAAAAAGACCGCTGAAGAAGCAGTAGTTGAAAAGTATCAACACGAGATCAAGGAAGCGATTAATAAAATTTTAGAGCAAGATGAGCCTGATCTCGGCCTTGAAGAAGAAACAGATACAACTGAGATGACCATTGACGAAGATGGTAATCTAGAAGTCATAGAGGGTCTGCCGGCAGCACAGACAGCTGATATGGAAGAAGTAGTCGAAATTGATCTTAACAAGCTGGAAGAGATGATGGCCGCAGAGTTAGAAGAGGGCGAACTTGATGCTGCTGATATGCTCCAACGCGAACAAGTCGCTGAAGAACTAACAGAGGATGATGAAGAAGTTGATTTAGAAGAGAGTGATCTTTTAGAATTAACAGAAGAAGAGGATCTGGAAGAAGAGATTGAGTTTGATGAAGAAAACTTAGCAGCCGTTATAGCTGAAATGCTTGGCGCTGAAACAGAAGAGCTTGAAGAAAACGAAGAACTAGAAGAGAGCGACGAAGCAGGGTTGGAAGAAGAGAAAGCAGAATTACAAAAAGAATCAAAGCTGCTTAATAACAGAAACAAACGTCTCTTAAAAGAACAAAAAACACTTAACAGCAAAGCCCGGTTGTTACAGGAAAAATTAGATAAATACGGCACAGTCATTACAAAGCTTAAAACTAAGCTTAATGAAAGCAGCTTAACTAACGCTAAGCTGCTCTATCAAAATCGCATTTTAAATAGCGTCTCCTTGAATGAGCGGCAAAAAGATAAAATTGCCGGAGCTATCTCGAATGCAAATTCGGTTGAAGAAGCAAAATTAATTTTTGAAACTCTTCAAAGTGCAGTGGGAAGTTCTAAAAAGAAGAACATGTCAAAATCACTGAACGAAGTTGTATCACGTAGCTCTTCAGCGTTTATTCCTCGTAAAGAGGTAAAACCCAGCAACGATGCCTTTTCCGAAAGGATGAAGCGTTTAGCTGGATTAAAATAGAATAAACAAAAAGGAGAAATAAAATGTCTATTTTACAAAAACTTACAGAGGGTGTCGTTAGTCGCGACATGCGTAAGGAAGGTGCTGCTCTTCTCAATAAGTGGGAGAAGACCGGTCTTCTTGAAGGTCTCAAGAACGATACAGCCAAAAATGGTATGGCTCGTCTACTTGAGAACCAAGCGAAGCAGCTACTTAAAGAAGCGGCTTCACAGATGGGCACTGGAGATGTCGAAGGTTTCGCAGCCGTTGCATTCCCCATCGTCCGTCGTGTATTCGGCGGATTGATTGCTAACGAGCTTGTTAGCGTTCAGCCAATGAGCCTACCTAGTGGTCTCATTTTCTTCCTAGATTTCACATTCGGCGGTGCGGATAATACTAGTCGTTTGGATAATGATTCCGGAGAATCGCTGTATGGCGGCGCCAAAGTCGGTTCACAGATCACAGGTGGTGTGAATCTAGACCAGGACGATGCTGGTATCGCTGGTCAGTTTTACAACTTAACCAATGGTTATTCCTCGCCAACTGGTAGTAAGACCGATTTCACAACTTTCACAGTTGTTGCTTCAACAAATGCTTTCCCCGGTGACGATACGACCGAAGGTTTAGATGTTGCACGGGCTTGCAAGTGGGATCCAGATATCGCTTCTGGTTCTGCTGTGGTGGTTTTCAGAGTCGCAGCGAGCGACTTGGACCAACTCAACAGAGACAACCTAGTTAGTATTACGCCTTCATTGACGGCAATGAGCGGCAGCTCGGCCGGCGGCTCTGGTGCTGTATTGCGTCGACACTCGGATTGGAGTGGTTCTGTTAAAAATCACGTTAATTTGGTTGTAATGGCTACCGGTTCGAACACCGCGGCGGAACTAGAGGTCATGATCACCGGTTCCACTGGTAACCACTCGATTACTTGGGCAGAGGCTGATGATTTCACAACTGCTGATGCTACGGGTGCTGTTGTTGGCCAAGACTCCTGGGGTCTAGAAAATAATGAAGGGATCCCCGAGATCAACCTCTCTGTCGATTCCGTGTCCGTCACGGCGATCACCAAGAAGTTGAAAGCCAAGTGGACTCCCGAACTCGGTCAGGATCTCAATGCTTATCACAACTTGGACGCAGAGGTGGAGCTTACTTCACTTCTCTCCGAGCAGATTGCACTTGAGATCGATCGTGAGATTCTTGAGGATCTCGTAAAAGATGCTACTGCTGGAACTTACTACTGGTCACGTAGTCCTGGTCTATTCTTAAACAAGGCAACCGGTGTAGAGGTCGGTGCAAGCGCCAACGCTCCTGACTTCACCGGTACTGTTTCTGAGTGGTATGAGACTCTTGGTGAGACCATTAACGATGTATCGGCACAGATCCACAGAAAGACACTTCGTGGTGGTGCTAACTTCCTCGTTACTTCGCCAGAGGTTGCTAATATTCTTGAGTTTACTTCTGGTTTCCGCGCGAACGTCACTGTTGACGATTCTAAGGGAACTGCCGGCACTCAGCAGGTTGGTTCACTCAGTAAGCGCTACGATGTCTATGTTGATCCGTACTTCCCACGTAATCTGGTTCTCGTTGGCCGCAAGGGCAAGAGTTTCCTAGAGAGTGGTTATGTATATTCACCTTATGTTCCGCTGCAAGTCACTCCCACCATCTTTGGTGTAGAGGACTTCGTGCCACGTAAGGGCGTCATGACCCGTTACGCCAAGAAGATGGTTAGACCTGATATGTATGGTCTGGTTGTCGTTCGCGGTCTCTTAGGAGAGTCTGGCGGCTGATCCAAACTAACTTAGATTAGTTATATTAACCCCGTGCTTCTTATGAGGCACGGGGTTTTTTTTACATCTAAAAACTATTTAATTAAAGGAGGTATCATAATGAAACCAAAACAAAAAAGACTCTATGTTAAACGCCAAAAGGCGCTAGCGGAAGCAGCAAAAACTGTAGTTGTTGAAGAAGTAACGAAGGTCGAAGAAGTAACGAAGGTCGAAGAAGTAACGAAGGTCGAAGAAGTAACGAAGGTCGAAGAAAAGCCTGTTGCGAAAAAGACAGTAGCCAAAGAAAAGCCTGTTGCGAAAAAGACAGTAGCCAAAGAAAAGCCTGTTGTGAAAAAGCAGAAGTCGATGTGGTCTAGAAAGAAGAAGGACTAATTTGCTATTTACCGTTCTCTTAACTAATTATTGGGAGGAGAATTATTAAATGGCAACGCCCACATTCACACCTACATCACAAACTAGCGCAATTACGTTGTCTTCTGGTAGCACGCCTGCAATTGCAGCTGCAGCTACTTTCCCGTTTAGTGTATATACCTCTGATCAATATTTTTTATCTGGAGCATCAGATCAAGTTGCCTATGTCTATAAAAAACTAGGCGGTGATGTATTAGACATTGAACTTTCTAGTTCACAAGTGTTTGCTGCCTATCAAGAATCTGTTTTAGAATATTCATATCTCCTTAATATTCATCAAGCAAAGAACTCAATTGGCGATCTTTTGGGCGCCAAAACGGGTTCTTTCAACGAAGAGGGCCAGTTACAAGATCCTACCGATTTAACAGATGTAGCCTTAAAGTTTCCCAAATTTAAGTTTGAATATGCCCGTCGTGTAGCACACGGCTATGCTACAGAAGCTGGATTTGGCGGCGACACGCGAATTTACTCTGCTAGTTTTTCTACAACAGTAGATAAGCAGGATTATGACTTACAAACTATTATTTCCTCATCAGCAGTAGACGGAGACTTTGGAAGTACTAATCCAATTGGAAGTAAGCGTGTTAATGTTACTAAAGTTTATTATAAGACACCACAAGCAATGTGGAGATTTTATGGATATTACGGCGGATTAAATACAGTTGGAGATCTTTCAAGTTATGGCCAATATTCGGATGATAGTACATTTCAATTGGTGCCAACTTGGCAGAACAAAGCACAGGCAATGGCTTTCGAAGACGCTATCTATACTAGAAATAGCCATTACAGTTATGAAATTAAAAACAACAGACTTAGACTGTTTCCGAATGTCGTTAATGTTACTCCAAAAACTATGTGGGTAGAATTCTTTGTTGATAGTGATACTCCATGGAAAGATGATACCGGAGTAGATCACGGTGTTAATGGTATCAATAATATTAACTCATTGCCTTTTGAGAACACGCCATATCAGAAAATCAACTCAATTGGTAAACAATGGATAAGGCGTTTTGCGCTTTCTTTGTGTAAAGAAATGTTAGGCAACATTCGTTCTAAGTTTACTACAATACCAATTCCAGGCGAAAGTGTAACACTGGACGGCCCCGCACTTCTTTCTCAAGCTCAAACAGAACAAGAAAAGCTTCGCGAAGAGTTAAAAACAATCTTCGATGAGCTTACCTATACTAAAATTGCACAAAGTGATGTGGAGCTTTCAGATGCAATAACTGGTATTGAAAAACGAGTACCAATGCTCATTTACCCAGGATAATAATATATGTCTAACGAATGGTCACAACCAGCTCAGCCTCCACCTCCACTATTTTTAGGAGAAAAAGAGCGTAATTTAGTTAAACAAGTCAATGATGAACTTATTGAGCGAGTTATTGGTCAAAACATATTTTATTACCCAATCAGCATGGAACATACCAACTTTCATCCAATTTACGGTGAGGCAATCCAAAAAACATTTTTGCCACCAATAAGAGTTTACGCTCTGGTAACGTGGGAAGGGTTTGTGACGGAAACTACTAAATTTGGAATTGACAAAAAACCTTCTATTGTAATTCATTTTCATAAGAGAAGATTAACAGACGATCAAGACCTTTATGTTAGAGAGGGAGATTTTGTGAATTACGGCGATACCTATTATGAAATAGTGACCTTAAATCAGCCAAAGCAAGTGTTTGGCCAAATAAATCATAAGATGGAAATAGAGGCGAAGTGTATTAAAGCGCGCGAGGGCACTTTTAATGCCAAATGAATATTATGAAATACAGCCGTCTACGTTAGAAACAGTCGATTATGCTCTTTATGATTTTTTAAACGATAGATTGAACAATTTTAATAATTCAAACGATGGGTGGAAAAAAGTCCCCATTATTTGGACTACTGCTGAGAGATCTTTTTTATCAAAAAACAATAAAGATTTGCGAGATAAAGACGGCACCATTAATCTTCCTTTATTGACCATAGAAAGAACATCTATTGCAAAAGATCTTAATAAAAAAGGAGCTTATTACGGAAATCCAGCGCTTCATAATGATCCAATAAGAGGTGGCCGAATATCTATATCTAGAAGGATTGTTAAAGACAAAACAAATAATTTTGCTGTTGCGGATAATATTAAAAAGTTTGAAGATACTAACAGAAAACCCAATCGTCAACCTTATTTTCCTTCAAAAAATACAAAAATTGTATACGAAACAATATCAATTCCTATGCCTGTATATTTAACGATAAATTATAACGTAACTATGCGAACAAACTATATACAACAAATGAACCAATTAACTACCCCATTCGCTACTTTGGGAGGGCATATTAATTCTTTTTTAATTAAGAAAGATGGTCATAAATATGAAACATTTTTAAGATCTGATTTTGCCTATAATAATACAATTTCCAACATGGGAGATAGTGAAAGAATCTATGAAACAACTTTTAATTTTGAAGTTTTGGGATATATTATAGGAGAAGGGCCAAATGGCGATCGGCCCAGAATAATAAAAACTGAAAATGCAGTTAAGGTAAAAATACCCAGAGAGCATGTTATTTTGGGTGATATACCGCGACATGGAAAAGACAAAGGATTTTACAGAGAGTAGCAACTAATTAATAGAGAAACCTTTACGCACATAAGGAGAATTAACTAATGTCCGTTGATAAATATAAATTTATTTCACCCGGTATTTTTACTAGCGAAATAGACAACACTGGAAGAACCACCGCCTTGATTGACCCAGGTCCCGCAATAATCGGTAGATCCGAAAAGGGGCCAATATTACAACCGGTTACGGTAAACTCATATTTTGATTTTATCAGAGAATTCGGAAATCCCGTTCCTGGCGGTCAAGGAGGCGATATTGTTCGCGACGGAAATTACACTTCCCCAACTTATGGCGCATATGCAGCACAAGCTTGGTTTAGAAACAATTCACCAGTTACTTTTGTTCGTTTAGGAGGAAAAGACCACGATAGCGCAACGGATGACGGTTACGCTCTTGCCGGCTGGCAGACCACTAGAACTGCTGCTACATCTGTTATAACCACTAACGGTGGAGCATGGGGCTTGTTTGTAGCAGACACACCAGCTCGAACGGTTTTAACTGGGACACTTGTAGTTAGTGATGGGGTTTTAGCGGGCGACAATTTTGTTCGCATATATGCTAACAATATGGAGCGTTTATTTACGAGCGGTACCGCTGATAATGCAGATACCAGTGATGATGGAAGCGGAAGAATATATTTTAACGCCACTGGATCCGATGAAGCTACTGCAAACACCGAGATTGTAGCAGCCAATTTAGTAACTGCGATCAATTTTTCTGATTTGCCTGTTACTGCATCGGCAAGTGCAGCGATTGTGGGAATAACTGCTAGTTCCGATCTTTCAACACTTTCGGAAGGCGTAGAGATTGGGTATGATGTCGCCGGCGGATCCGATTTTGCTCTTACTATAACAACTAACACAATTGCAGCAGCCGTAACAGGAACGATGAGCGCTTCTTACGATGCCGTAACAGGAACACTCGCAGCGACTTGGTATTTGGACCAAGCAGCTGTTATCGGACTTTCGGGATCTAAATCTGGGAACGGCGCAAACGCAGTTGGATCCAGTATATATTTTGACTCTGTCGGTACAAAACAATTTAAAGTTCAAATTAGCTCTTCTTTAAAAGGTATTGAAGTTGATAGCACATTTAATTTTACCGACACTAGTGAAAACTTTATTCGAAGAGTATTCAACACTAATCCAATTTTGTCTAATAGTGACGCTGTGTCTGAGGATAGTAATTCTTTCACCCGCTATTGGCTAGGTGAATCATATGAAGGCGCCGTTAATCAGACATTGCTTTCTTCTTCTGGTGCTGGGGCTCAGATAGGCGTTATTCTGCCTTTAATTGATGATGGCGCTACTACATTGGGTGGTAAATTTCGCAAATCATATCAAGATGCACAAACAGGCCATTTCTTTGCACAAGATTTAAATACCGGCGAATCTGCTACCGGTAGTTTTGACGTTACAAGTCAGCAAAATCTTTTTAAATTAGTAGCACGAAACAGCGGTGACTATGTGTCTCGCAACCTTAAAGTGTCTATTAAAGACATTAAAGCTAGTTCAATGGATTCGGCTGATCCATATGGCTCCTTTAGCGTTGTTATCCGCAAAATAGATGATACCGACAATCGTATTGATATTGTCGAACAGTTTAATAATTGTAATTTAAATCCAGCATCGGAGAACTTCATTGGAAGAAAGATTGGGGATCGATATTCCGACTGGGATGAGGCCGACCGTCGCTATAAATATTACGGCTCATACGATAATCTATCAAAATACGTATATGTTGATATGCCTGATGAAGTAAAAAGAGGCGATACTGATGCTAGATTCTTGCCTTTCGGAGTTAGAGGGCCTCTCAGATTTAAATCATTTACAGACGCCACCGGTAGTTCAGGTATTTCCGATACATTAGTATCAGGAAATATAGATGATTATGGTATAACCACAGTCGACACTTTCATTAGCGGCGCAGCTGCTACTGATGGACAGATTACGTTTGAGTTTCCAGAATTGAGACTTCGTATATCTGGTTCTGAAAATGATCCTGTTAATCCGGCAGATTCTTTTTATGGTGTAGATACCACTTTTAACTCTTCTAGATTTAATAAAAGTGTTCGTGACCATCTTAAAATTAAGCCAACCGGGATTGGTGATTTCACTACCGGCCCTCTTACCGAAAGGGTGTTTAATTTTACACTAGACGATATGTGTAGAGACGGCGCCGAGGCCAACAAGATTTTTGCCTACAAAGTAGGATCTCGCGCGACTACGCCAACCGGCGCCGCTCGCGGCGGTCTTACTTATTTACGAGGCACAGATGCCTATACTGAAGTATTGGACGCCGGCATCGACCGGTTTACCACAGTATTTCATGGCGGTTTTGACGGTCTGGATATTACAGAATCGGAACCATTGCGCATTGTAAACTACGAGGATGGCGCACCAATGACGAACTACATGTTCAATTCTGTGCAAGTAGCAATTGATTCTTTGAGAGATCCAGAAGTAATTGAGTATGCTATCGCTGCAATGCCCGGTGTTGTTAATAGCACTCTTAACAGAACATTGATTAACATGTGTGAATCTCGCGGAGACGCGCTAGCTGTTATCGATTTAAAAGAAGTATATCAACCTCAATACCAAAGCACCGATGACGCAGCTACTCGAAGAGGATCAGTTGCCGGCGCCGTTAATGAATTAAAAGCAAATCTAGTTGTTAATTCAAGTTATGGTGCAACTTATTACCCATGGGTCCAAATTAAAGATAACAATAGCGGTCAAACAGTGTGGGTGCCGCCTTCTGTTCCGGCGCTGGGCGCCATGTCGTATGGACAAAAGGCTGCTGAACTTTGGTTTGCTCCAGCTGGATTTACAAGAGGTGGATTATCAGAAGGTAGAGGTGGCGTACCGGTAATCGGTGTTAGTGATAGATTAACATCTCGCGACCGCGATACACTTTATGATAACAGAATTAACCCAATCGCACAATTTCCAGCAGAGGGTATTGTCATCTTTGGTCAAAAGACCTTGCAAGCTACGCCTTCTGCATTGGATAGAATCAATGTAAGAAGACTAATGATCTTCCTAAAGCGTCAAATTTCAAGATTTGCTGCGACAATCTTATTTGATCAAAACGTTAGAGTAACTTGGAATCGTTTTAAAGGACAAGTTGAGCCATTTTTACGCGGTGTGCAAGCTGGACTTGGTATCACTAGATTCAAGCTAGTATTGGATGAGACTACCACTACGCAAGACTTAATTGATCGCAATATTATGTATGCTAAAATTTATATTCAGCCTGCTAGGGCAATTGAATATATTGCTATTGACTTTATTTTAACGGATAGTGGTGCAGCATTTGAGGATTAATCAAAAAATAAACTACTTATTAGTAAGTGGCAAGGAGACTTAAGAAATGGCATTTTGGAGTGATCTTAACGTAGAACCTAAACGAAGCTTTCGATGGTATTTTACTATCGGCAAGTCCGACGAGAACGCATTACAAACTTATGCTATTAAAACTGTAAAAAAACCTTCATTTACCATTAGCGAAGTACCTCATCAATTTGTTGCTCATACATTTTACTTTCCAGGAAGAATAACTTGGAACACAGTCGACGTAACATTTATTGATCCTGTAATACCAGACCAAGCTTCGGCAATTACCAACATGGTCGTCGCCGCAGGGTATAATGTTCCGAAAGATGAGAGCGCGTCGCTCAAATCTTTTAGCAAAGCAAAATTTGCAAACGCCGGGACCCAAGCCAGTATTACCCAAATTGATGCAGAAGGGGATCCAATTGAAATTTGGACATTAAATAATTCTTTCTTTACTAATGTTGATTATGGGCAATTAGATTATGGTAGCGAAGAGATGGTCATTAATTCAGTTACCATTCGTTATGATTATGCCACATTAGAAGTTATGAGCGGTAATCCCATTTCCAAATTAACGCCTTAACGCCTGGATAGGATTTAATCATGCCTTTTTGGAGTGCTCCAGCCGCGCAGCCTAAACTATCCTTTAGATGGTATGCCTCTTTTGGAATACAAGAATATGCAATAAATACTTATTGCTTGCGTTCCTTTCAAAAGCCTTCTTTTGAGATTGCACAAAGTGAATATATTTGGCTTAATGATGTTTCTTTTCGTCCCGGCGTTTTATCATGGAATCCAATAGAGATAACAATCAGCGATTTAGAAAATTCAGATGATAACAACACTTTCAAATTATATCACATATTAAAAGAGGCCGGCTATCAAGATCGAAATCCAAACACTCCGAGATCAGCTTTTGAAAAGAAAAAATTTCAAACTGCTCTCGGAGGACAAATAAGATTAACACAAATAAACTCAGAAGGAATTCCGCTTGAAGAATGGGTATTACAAAATCCGTTTATTACTGGCGTTAACTTTGGTCAAGCAAATTATGGCGCAGAAGAGATAATGACAATTTCTTTAAACATCCGATATGATTTTGCAACTCATGAGTTGAGTTAATTGATTTTAAAATTTTATAAAAAACTATATATTATATAACACACAAATTAGAGAGGTTTTTATGTCAAGAAATCAAAGTCGCGTAGCGGCTAATGCACCGGTCGCCAATCAACCACAAAGTGTAGCACCACCCGCTCAAGCTCAAGCTAACCCGTTTAATTTTGTTACACCTACAGAAATGATTGATCTACCGAGCAAAGGAGAATATTACCCCGAAAATCACCCACTTCGTGGTATAGATGCCGTTGAGGTTAAACACATGACGGCAAAAGAAGAAGATATTTTGACCTCCGCAACATTACTTAAAAAGGGTGTTGCTATCGATAAAATGCTTCAAAGCATCATTGTTGATAACAGAATTAAGGTTGATGATCTGTTAATTGGGGATAAAAATGCATTATTAATTGCTTCCCGCGTTTTTGGATATGGCTCTGATTATACAGTCAGCTTACAGTGTCCTAATTGCGAAAATAGTTTTAAAACAGTTTTTGACTTAAATGAACTGGAAAACAAAGAGACAATGAGTATTGAAGCCGTTAGTAAGACAGAAAATAATACTTTTACTGTGACTCTTCCTAAAAGCAATTTTGTAGTTGAGTTTAGATTGTTAACTTCTAGAGATGAAAAGAACATGTCCAACAAAAGCGGAACTCTTAGTTTGCTAAAGTTATTTGTTGTCTCTATTAATGAGCAAACTGATTCATTTTATATTGAAAGAGCCTTACATTCCTTACCTATTTTAGACGCATCTATTCTAAAAAAAGCATATGCAACATCAATGCCGGATATTAATATGAATCACGAGGTTGAATGCACTCAATGTGGCGATACGTCTGAAATGGAGGTTCCGCTGAATGCGGGCTTTTTTTGGCCTAACCTCTGATTATATCAAAGATGTATATGAGCAAATGTTCTTTATGAATTATTTGGGCAATTGGTCAATTACAGAGCTGTATAATTTACCTGTTGGTCTTCGATCGTGGTTTGTGAGAAGAACTATCAAACAAAAAGAAGAAGAAGCCAAAGCAGTAGAAGACGCACAAACAAAATCCTCTAAAAGATAATACTTAATTACATTACTATTTATACTTATAGGGGTGATTGTTGATGCTAGTAAAACGTAAAATTGATTTTGAAAAACTCAAAGCAGATAATTTAAACGAAACGTTTCTTGGAACATTTGCGGCAGATGTGGAATATGTTTTAGCTCATATGCTTGATCGAGGATTTAATCCACGTTTAACAGGTCCTGGCCGTCTTTATGAAGAAGACGAAGAAACAGCTCCTCAAGTTAGAATTAAAGGAGCTAAAGAAGATTTAGAAGCTTTTGCTAATGTTTTAGAACAAGAAAAAGCATATGCTTTAAAATATCTCGATGTGGGACTTGGAAGTCCAGAACTGACGGAAATTAAAATCAAGCTAGAAAAGTCTATTTATAATTTTGAAAAAGTCACTGGCTTGAAGTGGCCATTAAGGTAATATAAATGGCTGATAATGAAACCCCAAAAACTCCGACGACTCCGACGACTCCAGAGCCTTCAGATACGGACAAGACCACAAAGCGGCTCAACGATCAGAATAAAATATTAAAAGAACTAAGGAGGACCCAAGCGGAGTTCCTTGAAGACCAGCTTCGCTTAAATGAGCGCCTTACTGAAGAACAGAAGAAGCTGTTAGACAGCAAAGAGCAAGCGCTTGCGATCAACGCAGATCTTTTAAAGGCGCGCCGAACACAACTAAGTGTGCTTGAAGTTGCCACTGAGGAAGAACTTAAACAACTAGGCCTTTTCAAAGAAGGCCTTGAAACTAAAGAAAAATTAATAGAAAGACAAAAGCAATTGATAAAAGCACTTGAAGGTAGTGCAGAAGCAGCGGACAAGCTCAACAAAGGAATATCTGCAGCAGATGCCGCGGCCAATCAATTGTTACGAAGAATGTTTGGTGTTACTAGGGCTTCGAAGGAGATGGGCGAAGCTTTAAAGAATCCTCGCAGAAGTCTCAAGATGATGCAGGCACGCCTTAAAGAAAATTTAACAGCAACTAATTTGATGGGCTCTGCGGCGCTTAAAGTAGCAGAAGGGTTTAAAAAGGCAGCAGATCAGGTAAAGCAAACCTACGGCATTATGGCTACACTAAAAAAAGGGAAGGAGTTTTACGATCAATCTCGTTTAATATCGCGACAGGTTGGCGTCTTGTCTGCGGACGAATTAAGTGAATTTCAGAGTCGTATGACCGGTCTATCAGATGCAACTCGTTTTACTCGCGCTGAAATGATGAAAACACATCAAGAACTCTTCAAGGCATCCAACGCTTATCGCGAGATGTCCAAAAAAGATCAGGGCGCGACAATAGAATTATCAAAAACTCTTGAAAGAAGATTAGGAGTAGCTGCAACTACGAGTGGTGCAGCGGTGAACAATCTTGTGCAGATCTTTGGTAAAACTCCAGCTGCCGCTAATAAAATGACGGCTAGCATGGCTGTGGCTGCAAAAACGATGAAACTAGATGTTAGCAAGGCCATGGCAGATTTTGCCTCACAAAGCAATAATTTAGCCAAATTTGGACTTCCAGACGTAGAAAATGAATTCTTACGACTGGCCAAAGTTCAGCAACAAACCGGAATATCAATGGACAGCATGATCAGTTCTATGGAAAAGTTTACTACATTTGAAGGTGCATTAACGGCTGCTACAAAAATGAATGCTGTGTTTGGATCAACAATTGATGGTTTAGAATTAATGGATACGGTTATGGAAGAAGGGCCTTTAAAGGGTTTCCTTAAATTGCGAAAAGAAATGGAAGCTAACGGCATTCAGATGGATAAACTAAGTTTTGCCCAAATGAGGTCTTTAAAGGAAAGCATTGGACTCACAGAACAGCAAATAAAGCAATTTGGCGGTATCAGTGTTGAAGAGTTGGAAAAAATAGCGTCAGAGACATATAGCGTTACTGACGCTTCGAAGCAATTACAAGATGGCCAAAAAAATGGAGAAACCAGCACTGAGAGTCTTGCAATTGCTCAAGATAATTTAGCCAAGAGTTTGCAATGGGTCGCTGATGGAATCGAAAAAGTAAAAAAATGGGCTAACGATCTTATAGGTAGTCTCGGTGCGTTCGGGCCTTTATTGGCTTCAGGCGGCGCCGTTATAGGCGGTCTTGTGCTTTTAGCTGGAACTTTAAAGGGAATTGGCAATCTATTCACCAGTGTAGGAGGAACAGCGCCCGCAGCAGCAGGCGGAATTAATAAAATAGGCGCCGCTGCAAGCAAACAAGCCAGCATGGTTGGGAGATTTGCTAAAGGCCTAGGCGGATTGACCATCGCCGCCGCCGGTGTCGGGGTTGGTAGAGAAATGTATAAGAAAGGCTGGAAAAAGACCGGTGTCGCCGTCGGCGCAGGTTCCGCCGCTCTCGGCGGCGCAATGGTGGGCTCAGCCATCCTCCCCGGCGTCGGCACGGTGGTCGGCGGTGTTATCGGCGGAATCGGCGGCGGAATCGCTAGTATGTTTGAGGGAGAGCAAAACTACCTCAGCAAGCCTACTTATGCTACAGTAGGCGAAAAACCTGAACTAGTTTCAAAACGTACCCAGAAATTATTACCCACAGCATCTAAAGTATCTGGAGCACCTGGCTCCACTGATCTTAAATTAACCGTAAACATGATGGCAAAAGACGGCACCATCTTAGACAAAAAAGTAGTCAATCAGACTTTAGAGAGCGATATTGAGAAAACCGTCAATCATATGATAGATGAAAAATTCAATTTAATTTTTGGTTAATATCTAATTACTATTATGCCGGTAGCTACATCACAAGACAACGGATATAAATATATAAAGATTACGCCATTACACGTTAAGAACGGCAGTGCATTATTTTTTAACAGTATTATAACGGAATTCTCAGATTCATGGACACCGAGATGGAGTCCAACTAATGTTTACGGACGTATGGACCCAATGTCTTTCTATTCAGGCACCGGCCGCGAGTTAACATTGGGATTTCGCGTTATTTCAGATGATCGTTATGAAGCATCAGAAAATATGAAAAAAATTCAAAGGCTGCTGCAATATCAATATCCATCTTATACATACATTGATAAGAGTCCAATATTGTTAGCTCCTCCGTATTTTAAATTTAGATTTTTAAATGCTGTCGGTGGAAGCAAAGGATTTATAGAAGGATATATTAACGGCGCAATACAAATTAACCCCGGATTTCAATCGAAAGATCAAGCACAATATTTTTCTTCTAATACAGCTGATATAAATAATATAGATAAAATACTGTTTTCTGATGTGAATATAGTGTTACGAATTCAAGTGCTTCATGACGGAACAATAGGCTTGAAAGCGGACACCGGCCGCTTTACTGCGCCTGGCGAGCAGCGCTATCCATATGGCGTTAAACCGATAGAGGCCCAAACTGCGCCGGATCCGCCTATTAGCAATACCGAAACGGGCGACACGGGCGGCGTCCTCGAATCATGGACGCCAGGATGGGCCGACGACGCCCTAAACACTTCAATCGATAAACCTAAAGACAGCCAAGACCAAAA
>Ga0098040_1000312_pt1 | contig 22953 bp, 53 predicted proteins | sample 7_EtaG_FD_75065 | JGI IMG/M metagenome (GOLD analysis project Ga0098040, IMG submission 75065) | Marine viral communities from the Subarctic Pacific Ocean - 7_ETSP_OMZ_AT15161 metaG | ecosystem: Environmental > Aquatic > Marine > Oceanic | place: Pacific Ocean | collected 2015-01-08
TATCAGTAACTTTTTTCTTTTATTTGATAGGGCTTTATCTTTTCTAAATTCCTTAGTCATCCTCTCTAAATCTCGTTTTTTAAGTTCTTGGAGTTCAGGTTCACTCAGATATCTTTTATCTAGATCTAACTTACTATAAGGGGAAGGACGTTTTCCACCTTGAATAATTTTAGGTTTTGGTTTCTTATAAAATTTATCTTTTCTGTTTTTTTTATCTGTCATTATTAATCTTTCTTTTTCGGTGGCAATACTACAATACCGTGGATTGCCCTCACGTTGTGGTCTATTGTTTCTTTTTTGCCAAGTCCTACCCTATTGAGTATGGATTCAGCAGCTTTCATACGAAGCTCACTAGTCTTAACATTACTGCCATCATCATCCATTGTTTGCTTTAATCTATGGACTGCTTTTGGTCCGTGTGTGGCTAATTCTGTTTCGCATCTATTAATAATCTCTTGACGAAGTGTCTTGGATAACCATTTTCTAGAATACTTTGAATACCCTGAATCAACAGTGGCTTTTGATATATTACCACCATTTTCAAACAGTTTATTTAGAAATATTTCTTGTTTTTCTGTTAGTTCTCTTTTTACTGGTAGATTCATCCGGTTTACATTTACATCCTAATTTCTGTAATTTACTTTCGGGATTACCCACAATAAAATGATTCAAACGATCACCTTTATTATACCATGTAAGTAAATCATCAATTCGAAGCCTCAAATCGGGTATTTCTGTTATCAGTTTTTTTGGGATTATTACATCCCCATCATCTACTTTGTAATGCATAGTTAGTCCTTATATTTAGCCTTTCGTACAGGACCTCCGTATTGTTTTTTTACAGGGTATGGATCACTTTGTAACTTTTTATCAAATCTACTATGACCCATATCTTTAGTTTTTACTGGTTTTGAAAATATTCCTATAGATCTTTCATCAGCGTCTAAAAGCTTTGCTTTCTTCTGTGCTTCAGTTTTAATTTTTGGATTACTAGATACATATCTATTAAATAATTGTTTTCCTTTTTTTAATCCATATTCAGCTACAAGTTTACCATATTTTTTACCTGCAGGTGTCTTTAATGCTGCATTTGCTAATCTACTTAAACCAGCTATTGTTGCCCATGCGACTATTGGTATTGCCATTGTTTTGCTCTCCTCTAATTTCTCTGTTAATAATATATTAATAGTTATCTTTTTCTTCTAACTCTACCGCCCTTTTTCATACCTCTACCGCCTTTAGGACTCCATTTCATTGGCGGATTTTTCTTCTTCGGTTTTGCTCCTTTTGCTAATCTATAAAGATAAGCCATAGCTTCAGAAGCTACACTTCTTCCACCTTTTCCACGTATTGCTCGACGAGCAACACCATAAGCTTGTGCTGCTTTACCTAGTGGATCTTTTCTATAGTCTTTTTTCTTTCCGTTTGCCATTGTTTTACTTTCCTTTAATTTCTCTGTTAATAATATATTAATATTTGGCTTTTCGTACAGATCCGCCATATTGTTTTTTTATCTTACCTTTTACCACATTTTTTGCTACTTTATATCCTCTGGACAATAAATCAACAATTTTCTGTTTACTTTTTTTTGGTAATTTTTTCCATATTCTACCTACTGGGTGTTTCTTTGCTAATTCTGCTGCAATAAATTTAGGACTTACTGCCTTTCTTGCTATAGCATGACCTCTACTTAACAAATCTTTTACTTTTGATTTCTTTGTTTTTGGTAAATCTTTCAGATCAGCTTCTTTAAAAATAGTCATTGTTTTGCTTCTCTCTAATTTCTCTGTTAATAATATATAGGTTTTCTAACTGTGTTAGAATAGTTCTTCTTCTTCTTTATATTTTTTAAAATAGCTTTCCCTACTCCATAAGATGCCCCTAAAGCAGGGTTCATCTTAGTAGCTGCAAATAGTACTGGATCAGCAATAAATTCATATGTTTTTCGTTTCTTACTTTTTTCCATTGTTTTGCTTCCTTCTAGGATTCCCTGTGTTATCAAAAGGTAGGCATAGAGTTTGCCTCTAACTTATTCAATAGTCCCTTAGAAAAAGGGGTGCACCGTAGTTATGATAACTAATTGGTGCTGAACCTACCTTTTGCCCCATATGGGGAACTGTGGTTATTTGTCAACTCCAACCTCTCTTTTGTATAATGGATGTTAATCCTTAATTGTTAAGATTTATGATAGGGATTTGAGTAAATAATCCTATATTTTCATTATAGTGCTGTAGAGAGATTTGTCAAGTCTTTTCTAAAAAAAATAAAAAAACTCTTGACAGATCCTGATCTCAGCAGTATAATGGGATTAGAGCCCGTGGGGAACAGATATATCCCTTAGGGTAAGCAAAACAACTCCTCAGATACATCTAGGGTATTGCTAGGATAAGCAAAACAACCCCAAAACTAAAAAATAGAAATTTATTCGAGGTATTGTATACAGCCATACCGCCACCCGTAGTGGACCAAGCCTACCCTTTCAATATAAAACATATTATATATAGTAGATTGCTATGATTTCTCATAACTGATATAAGTGAATCTTTCATTGAACCTAGTTATCCTGTTAGAGATTTTTAGGATGTAAAAGGGTAATTTCTCAAGAATAAATCATAACTTTAACTAGATGTTATCCTGTGATGTGATGTGGGTGGGTTTTTTATCTGAACTGACAAGATTTTATAGGGTGTATTAGGGTGGGCTTGGGCGATACTTTAACAACTACCTACAATGTCATCAAATTAGTAACTTCAGCCTCTTATGGTGCATTTAAAGGCTAAACAAGGCTACCTTGAAATACTCCTCAAGGTAACCTAATTAATGCAAAACAATGTGATTATTTTAGACTTTGGTCAGTATAGATTTCAAAAGATATATAGACAACAAACAACAAGAAACAGATTAGAACAGCTGTTCCTGTAGTTCCGAATACCTCAATACTTGCATTCCATAATTCACTCATAGTAAAGCCTCTCTTTCAACTTTATCAGCTACTCTATGATTATCCCAAAAGTTACAGGCTATTTCAAACCAAGATACATTTTGCACAAATCGTTCAACTATTTCTTGTGTCAATAGCTCCTCGTAGCCTCTCCCTTTGTATTCTCGTGGTGTCAAGGTTGTTTCATAAATATCCGCTTTTACAACTTCCTTTATATTTTCCGCAAGTATAACCTCGTTTTTAGCTCTTAAAGTGTGTTGTTTAAGAACCAAGTAGATTGTTTCATTATTTTCAAGATGTGAAACACAAGCCCAAGTTTCCCAATTAGTCCAACCTAGATATTCTCCTTTTTTAGATTTATCCATAATTTCCTCCATGTTTAAAATAATAATCATAGAAGGCTAAAAATACAAGCCTTTTATGATTTCCTCTTTTTAATGATTTATAAAGCGATAAGTAGCAACACACTCATACCAAAAACCCATATGAGTAAAATTATAAGGATATTGAAATAGTGGCTATCCATTTTCTTTGTCCTCTTTTGGTGGAATAGCAATAACCTGTGCTATTCTTGGATAACCATATTCAGCGATATGTTTTTTAACCTCTCTATCAACGAATTCAGATAGAGATTTTTTACCATTTTCAACAATAGAATGACAATGGTATTGCCCTACTATTTCACCATAACGATTTGGAACATCAAGGGTAATTGGTGTTCCTTCTCCTTCAAGTTTTCTAGTAGCTTTGTTATAAGAGATTTCAATTTTACCTTTTGAATTCTCTTTAAGTGGTGGAAAATAAAGAACCAATCTTAAATGCGGTTCTCGTTTTCTGCCTTGTGAGTATTCGTGGAATAGCTCCATATGAATTGGAATACTCATAAGCGGTAAACTTTCAACAATATCTTTATCCATATTACGATTATATTTCAAACCAATAGAGATACGATTGAGAACAATTAATTCTGATGTATCAAGCATATTTTCGCTATCAGAATTTAGAACATCATCAAGAGTTGAAGGATGTTTATCAATACTTGATGTTGGTTTTATTATTTTATTCATAGTTAATTCCTCCTAACTATAAATATTAATATTAGAATTTATTTTTACAAGCATAAAAAAAGGCTAGGGGTAAATGCAAAACCGCCTAGCCTCTTTTTTCTTAAAGGGAAAAAATATGAATAGTTATAAATTAAGAATTATAACTAAACAGAAATATAATAGATTATTTCTCAATTTCAAGTTCACCTTCTTTTAGATATTTGGTGCAATTCAAACAATAGATGTTTTTTGAATGTCCGCATTTAATTAACGACATACCACCTTGTCTGCAACTTTTACAAATGCAATACTGCCAATATGGTTTCATTAGTGAACACTCCCTTTTTTTCCGCTAGTGTGATAATCAGTACTATGGTCTTTTGCAAAAGGTGTTTTTGGCTGACTATCCAACCAATCGTTGAACTCATCTATTGTCTTGAAGTTTTTACCCTCTTTTCTATTGATGAGCTTTATTAAATTACGAAGTTGTGGTTGTGTTATATTTGTATAAACATAGCTTTGCCAAAGACTAAAAAAGCTCCAAAGTTCCACTCCCTCTATTTTTGCGGTTCTGCGGATAGCTGGTGTCACCATAAACAACATCTGCATAGCTCCAAAATAAAGAGCTAAATCATGCACAGGATTTTTAGCATTTTTCATCATAAAAGAACCAAACTCCGCAAATAAAAGTGGTACTTTATCGTAGGCTTTTTGAACATCCTCTTGTTTAGTATCAAGAGTTTTATTGAAGTTATCAAAATCTTGTTTTTCCTGTTTCAAGAGATTCATAACTTTATCCAATCGTTCTTTTTTATCTTTATCCATAATTTCCTCCAAAAAGATAAAAGTTAATAATGATTTATATTTTATTATTTTTTTTGAGATTGCAAGAAAAAAAAAGCCTCACTATTTCTAGCAAGGCTAATTTTTTAAAATATTGCAAGAATTATTGCAAGTAATAATAAGGCAAGAATAGACCTATACACTATTACAAAAATTTCTTCCATTAAAGACCTCCATTGAGAATATTAATATCCTCCTTCGTTTTTGAAGGTTTTATAAGAACTAACCATATAGGATGTTCAAGACTTTGAGATACAAGATTTCGTCTATCTCGTTCAACATTATGAGTTGCTGAACCTTCTTTGTAAGTCCTATATGTTATAGTTTTATAAGAACCATTTTTTTGTTTTACCTCCTTATCAAATTCACCTTTAAGATGTGAACTCCAATGAGTTATTGCCATATAAACAGCAAAGAGAGTTTTTCCTAAAGATTTAATTTCCCTCTCATAAAGATACATTAGATAATCTAATTTTCTTTGAGAGATTTCCTTTCCGATTTCCTTTTCCAACAAATAAGATTTTCGTTTTCGTTGGGCAAGAGTGAATTTAAAAAAATTCATAACCCATTTATCCTCAACAGGTGTTATTCTCCATTTTTTCAAATCCTCCATACGATTTTCAAATAAGCTGATAGTCTTAACACATTTTTCTGCACTTGCAAATGTGTCAATACCAACCATATGTTTCGTTTTTTCGTGATACCATTTCTCACCACCAAAAACTAAAGTATTCAAGCACATTTCCCTAAAAGCTCCGACAAAGGCTTGAAAGCTCCAATCACCATTGACTGAATTGGCAACATCTAACCTCATGTTTACCCAATCTTCTTTTGTGTTTGTTCCAACATTGTGTCTTATGTTGTTCCAAATAATAGTCCTCGTAGCTTTTGAACCATTTTCAAATATGCGGTCAGTAACTGAAATGTCAGATAAATCCACATCTTTTTTTTTCAGTTGTTTGGTAAAGTCTTTTACCATTTCTTTATGCGGAACTAACTTATATCTCCTTCCAACATCTCCAAGAAAATTGCCGTTATCACCACGAACTATTATTCTGCGGTTTTCAGCTTTTCTCTTTTCACCTTTCCAAGTATATTCCAATGGAATTTCCTCAATAGCAAAATCAAAGAGAGAAAAATCATCAATGTTTTTGTGTTCGTTCACATTAACATCCTTTTCTTTATCTCTCATTATTTCGTTATTGGGTTCTTGATTTTCGGTAGTTGTAGGCTCTTGAGTTTCGTTCATTTTTACCTCCATTGTAAAAAATTATTAATAATATTACTAATATAAACAACAAAAATGGTATTGCAAATTATTTCTATTTTTTTAGTAACAGGGTAGTTTGTTTAGATAGACAGATATTAATGTTCTTGAATTTCTATAAATTTAACAACTACATATTTTCCTTTAGGTATTGGGGGCAATTCAGATACAAACCTTGCACCTTCATCTAACTCATCTAAATCATCAAATATAGTATTTCCACTAACAGATATGTATTGGGGATTGACAAATTTTTCTGCCGGTATTAACAAATAATCACCTTCATCTAGGTTTTCGTAATCCGGTGTTTTTGGCTTTGACAAATTATATTGTCTATAAGTTTGAATTGGTTTTGTTGGTCTTGACATAATATTATAAATCTAATTTAACCAACTGCTCGTGAACATCTTGTCTAGTTTCGTTATCCCACTTTTCAAAATTATCCATAACAATAATATATCCTTTTCTGTATCTTTTTAATTCTGACAAAATATCTTTTTTTTCTTTTGACAAATTTTTAACACTTATGCGGTATTGTTTTAACTCCTCTTGCAATTCTGCTTTGGTCATCTAGGCGATACCTCCACCTTATATCCGTGTTTTCCATATGTGAAAATGTATGCATGTTTTCCGGAATGTAATGTTTTGATTTTGTTGAGATTAACATTTCTATACTGCTGTATTCCGACATCATATACTATTAGATATTTGCTGTCATCTGTTGTTCTTAACTTTTGATTCTCGTTCATAATCTTTCCTTGTAGCTGACGAATTGTGCCATCTTTTTTTTCAAACCAAATTGTAAAAAATTTCGTTTCTACATTTCTTTTGATGAATTTAGCAAGTGCGATTGTGTCCATTATGCAAATATATCCTCAATAATATCAATAAAAGTATCTTTATTCCCAATCCAACAAGTTCCACCTTTTAATATTTTTGGGCAAGTTTGTGCCTCGTGTATAAAACTATAATAGTGGCTGTCATATATTCCACTACCTTTCCATTGTGATAAAAAAGTTTTTTCGTTCATTTCTTTTTACTCCTCTTGTATTTTTTATATAACCTATCAGCCTGTATGTTGGATTTGCCGGAAGATGTCCATATCTTTTTTTCACCTTTACTTGTTTTATGAGTATATAATTCGTGAGTAAAATATTCTAATCCGGTTTTGATTAGCTCCTCACAACTATCTATTATCTCTTTTGGTGCTTGTAACTCCATTAACTTTGCTAGTCTTGTAAATCTTTCTCCTAATTTTCTAGCATGTATCATTACATAAAGCTCCGGTTCTGTCCATTTTTTTTGTGGCTTTTCAATAACTCCGGATTTCTCTAGCTTTTCTCTAAAAGTTTTATATTTCATTTTTCTTCTATATCCTTTTTATAACAAGATGAGCATAGTAATTCGTTGTCAGATGTTTCAATTAATTTATCTTCGTCCTCTACACAATCACATTTATCACATGGTATTTGATATTTAATACTATTCATTTTTTTATATTAAATCAATACAATCTTTTCTGTTTTTGCATTGTGGATTTCCCAATTAAATATTTCGCATAATTCTTGTAATGAAAGTTTTTTAAATTTTTTGTAATCTTTTGGTTCATCTGTATAGAATTCATTATCGTGTTCATTTAATAAAAATTTCTTAATATTTTTTAAAGATTTAAAAGTAAAATCTTTACCATAATATTTCTCGTTTAAAATATCCCAAAGTTTATATTTCATCTTTTTAGAAACTTGCATAAAACTCGCAAGATTTACCCTCCCTCTCCTCAATCTTTTCGGCTAATTCAACAAAGTCAATAAAAGATTTTTGAGCTACTTTTATATCTTTGTCAGTAGCCTCTTTATAATTTGATTTATATCGTTCAGCAACTAATTCAAGAGTTTCCGGTAGTCGTTTTCTTAACAGCTTTGCCGGTATGAACACTTTAATCTCATATTCCACTCCTTCATCTCTACCACTTAAATCACCTAATACATTACCTATTTCAAAACACTCTTTTAATAAATAGTGTGTTGCATATGGTGAACCATGATAAGCCTCTCGCAAATATCCTTTATCTCCGGCTGTAATATCAAAACCTTGTCCACTATCATTTCCATTTAAGTCTTGAGCTGTTTGATTATAACAATCTATTCCCATTTTTTTTATGCCTTCCTTTTGTTTAAAAATTTTTCTACTTGTTGGAAACTTTGGTCATCTAGTTTTTTTATTTCAGTTTCAAAATCTCGGTGCATTGATTCTGTATCAAAACTTTTAACTCCATTTTCATCAGTAGAATAATAAATTGGTATTTTTAAAAATTTAATCATAACCATAAAGTTAGTGTTAAAAATTTTTTCTGCAATAATTATTTTTTGTCTATCTGAACAACTTTTAATAAAGTAACTGCTTTTTCAATTTATCATAACTTTCTTCAAATGTTGGGGATTTATCATCATCATCAAGTTTCGTCAGTATTCTAGTAGATATATCAAAATCATCATATGACTTGACAATTTTATCACTGACAAGTTTACTGACAAATTTATCAAGAATTCTTTTGACAAATTTTTCCACTTGGTTATCTGCAAGTTCTGGTTTTTGAGCTTTTGATATAACTGACAAATTTAGGGTGATTTTTTTCTTAACCAAATATTTATCAAATACTATTTTTGGGGTTTTGTTTTTTTCTACTTTCATTTTTTCTCCTTTCAAATTCCTGTGCCATAGTTTCTGAAAATTTATATGTCATTGACAAAGTTTGTTCATCTATGCAAAGAACAATTTTCCAATCATATGACTTTCCTGTTTTATCAAATTCTTCCTTTATTATTTGTATGACATTTTTCGGAATAGCTTTCTGACAATATTCGTGTGATATATAATTGTTGTTTATATGAGCAACAAAAGTATTACTCTCTATTGCCGGATTAGTTCCAATCAATGAAAAAAGAATTGACATCTTTATCATCTTTTAATACTCCTCTTGACAAATTTAACTGCTAACTCAAATGCCTGTTCGTGTGTATCAAAAGCATTGTTCCCTTTTTTATCAGATAAATATGTATCTGCTGTTTCGTCATATGCCATAAAAGAACCAACACTTTTTTTAGTTCCCTGTGTCTTAATTACTTTGTACAATTTTCCTCGCTGACATTTATTGTATTGCTAGTACCATCAACATTTTTTTGAGAGAACCATACAAAAGATTTATCACCTTCTTTACTGCATTTCCAACCAAAATAAGTATCATATTCTACAATGCCGGTTTTGTCTATCCAAGCAAGAGAATTATCTGTTTGGTCTATTTGATTTTGTGCTGAAAAAGAAGCAACAGGTATGTCAGAATTTACAATGTCCTGCTTTAAAGATGTACAAGAAGTTATTGTTAATACTGACAAAATTACTAGTAGCTTACTCGGTGTCGCTAGGTTTACCATCAGTTGCCTCCATTTTCTTTTCATCAAATTGTGCTGTTTTCTTATCTATTATTTTATCCATTATTTGATTTGCCTTTTCTATTTTCTCTTGTTTAAAGGCAAGGTCTTGTATCATTGTAACAGCTTGAGCTAACAGCTCCTTCGTTTCTTTTTGCATTTTACTTATATCAATAGCTGTTCCAAATTTTACTCGTGCCTTGTTTTCCTTCGTATTATTATATTCTAAATCCACAAAGTATTGTGTAATTTCGTTTATCGCATCAGTATACCACATTGGTTTGTTCCTTTTTAAAAGTAATGTGGCTGAAAGAAAAATGCCCTTTCTTAACCACAATATAGTTGTTAATCAGAATCTTCTGCATCATCATCATCTGCATCTGCATTGTTATCCTCGTCAGCATCAGCATCAGAATCTTCCGCATCATCTTCTGTTTCATCTGCATCACCGTTTTCGTCAGCACCATCGCTGTCGTCATCAGCTTTTGCAGTATCGCTAGAACCAAAAAGCAGTTCTTTTTCATAGTCTATTACTTCCATATTACCTCCTATTAATAAGCGGTTAAAAGTAAACATTAAAACCCTACTTGATTTCAAAAACATTGTCAAGGTCTTTCCTTTCTGCTCGGTAATCAAAATATTTTCGTTTCAATTCATAAATACCTTTTTGAAATTTTTGCATCACTACTTTTAGTTCTTTTTCCTTTCCCTCTTTTTTAATTTTTGTGTCCATCTGAACAAATATTTTATCCATCTTATCTATTGTTGTTCGTAATTTTTCAACCAAACTAGTTGCACATTTCAAAGATTTATATGTATTCATTTTTTCTGCAACCTCAAATTTAATTGTAGATTGTAATGCTGATATTTTATTTCGTTCCTCCATCAATAATCTATTAGCAACAGAATGAGATTCTTGATGATGAACAATTTCATCTTTTAAACTTTCTATTTTTTCCTTCAAATAAAAAGTGTCGTGTATGTCCATTCGGCTATCTATTGTCATTTCTCCTCCACTATTACATTATGTATTTTCAAATATTTCACCATCAATTCAACCGCATCTAATCTACAAGTCCTACAAGGTAATCCGGTATCATTAATATCACAAGTTAATTGATACCTTATTTTATCGCCTAGCTTGACAAGTTTCTTTATTTCTGTTTTTGACAATATATCAGCCATCTTCTTCTCCACCTCCATTAATTTTTCCGGATGCCTCTACTCGTCTTTTTAAAGAGAGACTTTTTATAACCTGTTTTCTATATTCTTTAAAACTGATATTTCTATTTTTTCCATGTCGTAAATCATCAACAAATTCTTCAACCAAATCTTCTGTAAATTGTTCATCTAGTCTTTCTAATTCATCTACAAATTTACTCGCATCTTTTTTATCTATCATTTTTCTCCTTTTTTAAATTCTTCAAAACTATATCTGTTCTATCATCAATAATAATATCTTTAGAATAATCATCTAAATCTATTACTTGATAAGTATAATCTTTTGATAAATTATCTACATCAACAACTACTCCACCCATAACAGTTATTTCTATTTTTTTATCTATCATTCTTTATCCTTGTTTTTTCTCGGTCTTTAAATTCTAAAAAAGACACACTCCAATTTGATTCCTCTCGCAAGGTTTCAATGTAGTCCTCTAATAATCTGTCCTCTTGTTCTCTATTCATTTTTTTATTATCTTTCTGTGTTTTAATAATTCTTGTATCTCATTAAAAGAATATACTTTATTTTTATATTCAAATTCCATTGGATAACATTTAAAGTGTTTTAAATGGTCTATTACATAATCCAAAAGATTTTTAATCAAAAGTTTTTTGTTATTCATTTTACTTTCCTCTCTCTAAATTTCTCTAGTTTTTTCTTTACCTTCAATCTCCTTTTTACACAAAATAATTCAATATCTTGTAAGGTTGATATTTCAGTTAGCATTCCAATTTCATCACCAAAATCACCTATTCCAAAACTAACTAATGTATCTTTTTCGTCTTTTTTTAATCCTTTTATCATAATAGTTATAATACAGATTTTAGGAACTCTTGATTACTTTGTGTAATAGCACCTGTTTTATGTTCCGAACTTTCGCATCAAACACAATCCTATGGTAATCTGCAAACCTATCTCTTAAAATAATATCAAAAATATATATTACAAGAATTATTTTCTGTCTATCTGAACAAATACCTACCCTGTGGGTATATGGATGTAACCCTGCAGGGGGTATCTCCCTTTTATCATATATTTAAAAAAGTGTCAATAGTGTTTGACAAAAAAATAAAAAATTATTATCTTATATATAGTTAGATAATTATATCTAACAGCAGATGTTAACTATGTACATCTGACCTCCTTCGGGTGGGTAGGTTTGTTCATTTTTCTCCTACCCACTTTTTTATAGAGTAAATTATGATTAATGGATTAAAAGAATATTTAAAAAAGACTTCTGACAATTTATTGTTGTTAGGGAAATCTATAAAAAAATTAGTAAATAAATATAAGAAAAAATAATGGAATTTGTTTTATTAACTTGGCTTGGTATGAATCTGTATTATGTTGATACATATTCTAATGTAAACGAATGTATCAGTAAGGCAGAAATATTATTTAAAGACAGGTCGGAATATATGTGCATCCCAAAAAATAATATGAATAAACAAAGAATTGTAAAAGGAGTATTTCATAAAGATTTATTAAAAGAGAAAAAATGAAAATATTTATTGTAGCAGGTATGGTTTTATTTTTAACAGGTTGTACTAGTCCGGTTAATGTTGTATCGTTATGTTCTAATCTTGTTACTTATGGTGTTACAGGTAAAACAAATTCTGATATTGCTGTTTCAGTATTAGTAGGTAAAGATTGTAAACTTGTAAGAGTTTTACAGGAAGATGAAAAGGTATGTAAAGTAGAATGACAATAAGACTAAAAAAAATTAGTGATACTATCGCTAGAGCATATGATGTTAATCCTAAATTTGCAGAGGATATGAATCATTATATTGAACAATATGCAGAATATTATTATAAAATTTTTGTAGGGGAGTGGATAAAGAGAAAAGAGAAAAAAAATAATGATACCACATAGACGACATTTTTTAGAGACACTTGCTGATATAGGTAGTGGATATGTTATTGCAGTTGTTATGCAAATATTAATTTTTCCATTATTCGGAATTGAAACATCATATTTTAATATGTTTATAATTGGTGCTATTTTTATGAGTGTGTCAATGGTGAGAAGTTGGTTATGGAGAAGATTTTTTCATATCAGATATTATAGAGATGAAAAAATTGATTTATGAAGTGGCAAAAAAAGGGGAAAGGAAGGAGAAAGAGAGGTAGTAAATGGAGAAAGGCACAAAGAAGGTTGAGAAGGAGAAAAAAATAAATGAAACCAAATGAATTTGTAGAAACACTAAGTTTAAAAAATCAAGAAATCTATCGTGGAGATTGTCCTGCCTGTGGTAACAAAAATACATTTTCTGTAAAAAATATGGGGGATGCTATTTTATATAATTGCTTTCATGCAGATTGCGAAGTAAAGGGAAAAGTAAAAAGTGAAATATCAAAAAGCTCATTTAGTAATGATAAAAAAGTTTGGAATACTAATTCTAGTTTTGCAATCCCTAATCATTTTGCAGAATTTACTCGTAGTGATTCTGCAGTAGAATATTTAAAAAAATATAATTGTATGGATGCTATTGACAAAAAAAAAGTATCAATAATGTATGACATAAAACAGAATAGGATTGTTTTTTTAATAAAAGATTATGCTGACAAAATTATTGATGCTATTGGAAGGTCGCTTGACAAAAATTCAAAAGTAAAATGGTTGAGATATGGTAAATCAAAAAATCCGTTTATTGTAGATGGTGAGATTGACAAAAATGTGGTTGTAATAGTTGAGGACTGTGCAAGTGCTTGTGCAGTTTCGTGTGGGTTTTCTGGATTAGCATTATTAGGAACTACTTTGACAAATTCAACATTATCAGTTATTAGAAATAAATGGTCTCGTGCTATTGTTTGTCTTGACAAAGATGCTACTGATAAAGCATTAAAAATGTCCGATAGATTAAATTTTTATTTACAAACTGATATAAAGATGTTAGAAAGAGATTTGAAATGTGAAGATAAAGATACTATTTATAGGATGTTTGAATTGAGTAAAGTATGTGCAACAGAATATGAAAATGCAGGGGATTTATAGTGCCATTTTATAGTTATGAATGTGATAAATGTAAAAAAGAAGTGGAATTTCAACATCCTTATGGTAAGTGGAAAAAGAAATGTAAGTGTGGTGGTAAATTGACAAAATTACTATCTGCACCTAGAGTTGCTAGAATGACAAATCCTGCAATGGGTAGATTTTGTCCAGAAACACAATTTAGAGATTGGTGTAAAGATCCATTAACACCGGAAAAAGAAATACAAGGTAAGCAGGGTTTTAAACTGAAACCAAAGAAAAGGAAAGAACTTATATGATACAGAAACAAATATTAGCCTTGTGTTTATACCATGAATTCTGGAAAGATGCAAAACGAATACTCAATGCAAAAATGTTCCCAAAAGAATTGAATAGTATATTTACTGCTATATCCGATGCTCATAAAAAATATGAAACTACTTTTAATGTTATGGAATTGCTGTTGGTTCATCGTGATAAGTTTCCAGCTTTACCACCAACAACAAGAGATGAAATTGAAGATGTAATAAAAAGTTTAGAAATTGTAAAAGTTCCACATGTAAAATTAGCAAAAGATGTTCTTTATAATTTTTGGAAAAGAGATAAAGCTAGGGAATTAGGAGAAAAAGCTGTTGAAATTTATAAAGGTAAGACTAATATAACATTTGGTGATTTACAAAAAATTATTGATGATGCAATTAATAAAGAAAAAATTGAGGGAGGTGCTACATATACTATTGTTAATGAAGATATTGAGGAATTATTAAAAGAAGCTATGACAGATACAGAATTCAAATTTAATTTAGATCCTTTGTCCTCAAACATTGAGGGATTATCTCGTGGGCATTTTGGAATTATTCTCGCAAGACCGGAACTTGGAAAGACAACATTTGCTTGTCATCTAACACAGGAATATATTAAACAAAAAAAGAAGGTTGTTTATTGGGCAAATGAAGAACCAGCTGTTAGAATAAAATTAAGAATTTTACAAAGTTATTTTGAACGAGAAAAGCAGGAAATGATAGAAGATATAAAAGTCTGTAAAAAAATTTATCATAAAGTAATAAAACCGTATCTTACTGTTCACGATTGTGTGGGGACTGACATTTCTGAAGTTATGGAACACGCAGAATTAAACAAACCGGATGTAATATTTATTGATCAGTTAGACAAAATAAAAATTGCCGGTTCATATGATAGGGGTGATGAAAAATTAAAAGCTTTATATGTGCAAGCTAGAGAAATTTGTAAGAAAGCAAATTGTCTAGTGTGGGCAGTTTCACAAGCTAGTTATAATGGTGAGAATAGGCAGCTAATAACATATGCTATGCTTGACAATTCTAGAACAGGAAAAGCTGGTGAAGCTGATTTTATAATTGGAATTGGTAAACCTTCAGAAATAGATACTGATGGAACTAGAATATTAAATGTCAGTAAAAATAAAGTTAATGGGTGGCATGGCTATGTTTCCTGTAAAATGGATTGTATAAAAGGAAGGTTTGATCCGTAATGTTTATGGTGCTTGATGTAGAAACAACATTTAAAGAAGTCAATGGCAAAACTGATCCTAGTCCTTTTGTAGAAGGAAATAAATTGGTATCTATTGGATTACAAAAATTTAGAACAGATATAAATCCTGTAGAGTATTATAAGTTTTCTCACGAGAGTGGTGACGAGAGTGAAAAATCTCACAAAATAATAAACAGCTATTTGAAAGAAACAGAATTACTAATTGGACATAATATAAAGTTTGATTTGCAATGGCTACTAGAATGTGGTTTTGCATATGATGGGGCAGTCTATGACACAATGGTCGTTGAATATTTAATGGCTGGTGGGATAAAATGTGATTTGACATTAGATGGCTGTTGCAGAAGACGAGAGATAAAGAGACCGGAAAAAGATTTAGTAAGTGACTATATGAACAAAGGAATAGATTTTCATAGCATCCCTTGGGGTATTGTGAAAAAATATGGTATTGCAGATATAGAGGCTACTAAATCCTTATCTGATTATCAGGTAGGGTTATTAAAAACATCTTATAAGGAGTTCTTGTAATGAGACCAATATATGAAACTGCAAAAGACAGAAAGATAGAACAGGCAATTATTAATGAATTATCTGATGCTTGGAAAATCTTTTATCAAAAATTACCGATTAAGCATAGACTTGATTTTGCATTATTAGACGATAGACGAAATGTTACTTCTTGGGCGGAAGTTAAACGAAGGGATAACGATTCAACTACATATGACACATATATGTTAAGTTTAGATAAATATATGAGTGGTATGAAATTGTTCAAATTAACAGGTTTACCATTTTATTTGGTGGTAAAATTTAGTGATGGTTTGTATTATTGTGAAGTAAGTTTGTTAAGCTACGCACAATTAACTATATCATTTGGTGGTAGAACTGACAGGGCGGATGCACAAGATGTTGAACCTTGTGTTTTTTTTGATACTAATCTTTTTAAAAAAGTTGTAAGTAAGGAATGACATTGATACCTACTTGTAAATTATCTCTTGAAGTCACAAGAGTGCTGACAGATATTGAATTAGCAGGGTTGAAGGTTAATAGAGATACTTTACAAAAAATTAAAGATGATTATACCAAAGAATATAATCAGTTAGAAAATGATTTGTTGTTAATTGGTAAAGAGGTTATGGGTGATACTCCATTTAATCTTAATAGTGCAGATGACAGGTCGGTCATTGTTTATTCTAGAAAAGTTAAGGATAAGAAAATGTGGAAGGGCTATTTTAATTTAGGTTCTGAAATGAGAGGTAATACTAGAAAAGCAAAGAGACGAATAATTCTCACAGATAATCAATTCAAACGAAGTGTAAAAAGTATGACACAGGTTCAAGCAATTACTATTGCACACAGATGTAATGAATGTAAAGGAACAGGTAGAGTTGCTAAAAAAAGAAAAGATGGAACTTATGGAACAGCAAGATATATATGTAAGAATTGTGATGGTAAAGGAATTTATTATGAAGCAACAAGAAAAGTTGCCGGTTTAAAGATAGGACCTCGTTCTGTATATGATGTATCTGTAAATGGTTTTAGAACAGATAGTGAAACTTTAAAAGAATTAACTTTAACTTGTAGTGATAAGGCAAAAGAATTTATAAAAAAATATATTAAGTATTCTGCTATAAAAACATATCTAAAAACTTTTGTTGAGGGTATAGAAAAATCATTAAATAAAAAAGATTTTATTCATCCACAATTTATGCAATGTATTACTGCTACAGGAAGGTTATCATCTCGTAGTCCAAACTTTCAAAATATGCCACGAGGTGTAACTTTTCCTGTTCGTAAGGCAATAGTAAGTCGCTTTCAGAATGGGTTGATATTAGAGGGTGATTATTCCCAATTAGAATTTAGAGTTGCAGGATTTTTAAGTAAGGATAAACAGGTGTATGATGATGTTGATAATAATGTTGATGTCCATAGTTATACTGCAGAAGTTATGGGTATTTCTAGACAAGATGCAAAAGCTCATACATTCAAACCTTTATATGGTGGAACACAGGGAACAGAAAAACAAAGAGAATACTATGGAAAGTTTAAAACTAAATACTCCGGTGTTGCTGAATGGCATAAGCAATTACAAGAAGAAGCCATCGCATACAAACGAATAAGATTACCTAGTGGTAGAGTCTATAAATTTCCATATGTTGAAAGAACTAGATATGGAACTGCATCTCACGCAACTTCTATAAAAAATTATCCGGTGCAAGGATTTGCAACTGCTGACCTTTTACCAATAGCACTTGTTAGGACACACAAAGCTATGAAAACATTAGGGTTGAAATCTTTAATTATAAATACGGTTCACGATAGTATTATTATTGATGTTCATCCGGATGAGAAAAAAGCTTGTATAATTGCACTCCAGCAAGGTATGTACTCACTAGTTCAAGAGTGTAAAAAGAGATACAACATAGAGTATGATATGCCAATAGGAACAGAATTGAAGATTGGTGAGGATTGGTTAAATTTAAAAGAAATAGTTTGACAATATCCTGTAGATAACCTATATTTTAATTATGACTGATAATAATGGTTCCGCTTTGCCTGCGGACTTAAGTAAGGTTTCAACAGCAGATTTGATGAAAATTACAGGGCAAGTTGATAGTGGTTCTGAAGAGAGTGGTTTACCTAGATTGTCTATAAACCACGCATCTGAAGATGATGAAGGTAATTCTTTACCTAGAGGATATTATGCAATTAAAAATCCTAAAACAGGTGAAGTTATTTTTGCTGAACAAGCATCTTTCAGACCATTTATCAGGTTATTTATGTATAGTGCTTGGGATAATGAAGCTGAAGCTTTTGGTTCTCAAACTGTGCAATTAAATACACTTAATGGCGTATTCTACGATTCTACTGGTGGTGAACGATGTGGTCGTTTAGCAAAAGCTGAAATGGATAAACTTGATGCAAACTCTCCGGAGTATGCTGTGCAAAAAAATGTGAAATGCAATCAAGTTATCTATGGTATAGCTGCCGCAAATGGTATAAATGCTAAAGGAGAAAAAGCATCTATCCAAAATATACCTGTTGTTTGGTATGTTAAGGGTGTGTCTTTTATTCCTGTTAGTAACTTTATTCGCAGTTTGAATAAACAAAAAAAACCTATGTGGGAAACCGTTATGCGACTAACTACTGCCAAGAATAAAAAAGGTGCTAACACTTTCTATGGGGCTATTGTTCAACACGAAGGAAATGCTCAATTTACTGCTGACGATAAAGCATTAATGGAGTTTTTCTTCAAAGGTATAAAGGGCTTTAATGACTCTATACTTAAAAAATATAGGGATGTTATAAAGTCTACTACTAAAGGTGTTGATAAAAGTTTAGGAGATAGTCTAGAGGGTGAATTGGCTACTAGTTAGAATACAATCCTACTTATTAGGAGCAAGCAGGGGGGAGAGTAAAATCTCTCCCGAGCTTGTTAAAGAATTTCAAGAACTTTGTGGTAAAGCATTAGACCGCCAATTCAATCAAAAGAGAGATGATTGGCGACTCCGAATGTCAGAAGTTGGTAAACCACTTTGTCAGCAAAAATTAAAGAAAAAAGGAGTAGAGCAGGAATACGAATATAATGCTGTTATGCGGTTTATTATTGGAGACTTGATAGAAGCATTAGCTATTGTTATTATGAAAGCTGCAGGTTTGAAGATACAGGAATTTCAAAAAGAAGTAAGTATGAAAATAGCAAATATTAATTTGCAGGGAACATATGATGTAAAAGTTGAAGATAAAATTTATGATGTAAAAACTGCCAGTCCATACGCATTTGATTCTAAATTTGGTGAGTGGGGTGGATATAACAAGGTAAAAGAAGATGATACATTTGGGTATATTGCTCAAGGGTATTCATATTCTCATGCTAGTCAATCAAAATTTGGTGGGTGGATTGCTATAAATAAATCAACAGGAGAATGGGCTATATGTGAAGCACCGGAAGAACAAGACCACGAAAAACTAAAAGCATTACAAATTGTAAAACATAATATAGAAAGTATTGATACAGAATTTAAGAAAGAATTTGATGACTATGCTGAAACATACAAACCTACATCTGGTCCATATAAGGGGGTAAAAAAAGAAAGTGGAAATAGGATTATGACCTATCCTTGTACTTTCTGTGGATATAAAAATCATTGTTGGGAAGATGCAGTTCTTGCTCCCAAAGTTACAAGCAGAGCAAAAAATCCTCCCTATATTTGGTATACAAAACTAAAAACTAGGGAAATAAAATAATGCCTGTTTTACTGCAAAGTAGTATTAATCAACACGACATATCAATAAATCAAGACACTATCTATGTCTACCTTGATAATGAACAGAAAAAGAGTGGTAGTGATTATGCTATACTAATGAGAAACTATTCCAATACCGTAGGTCTAGTGGTAAAAGAGAAACCATCTAATGCACAAAAAAGCTATTGGTCTGATGGAATATTTCCTAGTAAAAAAGAAATACTTGATGAAGGATTACAGAAGATACATAGACATTTGAGAAAAGGGGGGATTGTTGTACTGACCTGTGATTGGTCAGATGATGAAAACCTAGAGAAGTATTCATATAAAACCTATGATTATTTATTAGAATCTATAGGGGAACTTAGAACGAGGTATAGTAAAACCATTGATTCGTAGCCATAAATTTAGATCCAATTTTGAATTGGGTGTTATGACAGCTGTTACTAAATATGGTGTAAAAGTTGAGTATGAAACACAGAAAATACAATATGTTTTGCCTCCTAAAACTTATACACCGGATTTCTATTTTCCAGAATATAATTTACATGTAGAGTGCAAGGGATTTTTAAAGATGGTAGATCGTAAAAAACATTTATTGATTAAGGAACAGCATCCCGAATTGGATATTAGGTTTGTATTTGGCAGGGCAACTAATAAACTTTCTCCAAAAAGTAAAACAACATATGGAGGTTGGTGCAAAAAGAATGGATTCATATATGCAGAAAAATTTATACCAAAGGAGTGGTTCAATGAAAGAAATACTAAAGATATATCCTGATGAAAAGTTTATGAAAGCAGATGGTTTTGATGATTGTATTATAGGAGTGTCTCATAGATTTGGAGAACCTTTAGTACTTGCTTACGATGAAGGAAAAGTAATAAAAAAATTAATGAAAAGAGATAAGATGACAAGAGAAACTGCGTTGGAATTTTATACCTACAACATTATTGGTGCTTGGGTAGGTAAACAGACTCCTATTTTTATTGAAAGAATAAAGTAAAGATTATGAGAAAAAAATATGATAGAGTAAACTTAAAAAAAGATGCCGCAAAACTGTTGGGTTTAAAAAATGCAGCCTGTGGTATTATATTAGAGGCTCAAAGTGATGAGACATTTGCAATCAAGGCATTTGAAAGCCCTAAAGTATCACGAAAAAAAGCAGTACAAAATCGTGTCCCTACAAAAAAAGATGTAGAGAAACTGATGAAAACAATGCAACCTAATATGCATCTGATGCATCTACAAAGGGGGTTAATCTATTTGTTGTTAAAACATATGGATGTTATATATGAGGCTGCAGATAAATCTGTGGTAGAAAATTTTAGAGAAATTGAAGAAATGCTGAATACTCCTAAAAATAAAAAGGTAAAAGAAAAAAATAAAAATATAATATATGTTAATTTTGATAAGGACACAATACATTGACCACACACCTAATTATACCTGATGCTCATTGTATACCTAGTATTTCAAATGAAAGATTCACTTGGTTGGGGAAACTTGTAGCTGAGATACAGCCAGATGTTATTATTGATATTGGGGATTGGTGTGATATGGAAAGTTTGTGTTTTTATGATAAGGGTAAGATTCAGTTTGAAGGTAGGAGATACCAAAAAGATGTTACATGTGCACTTGATGCAAAGGAAAAATTTGAAAATGAGATTGCTAAAGTAAGCAAATATAAGCCCACAAAAATTGCTATTACGGGGAACCACGAACAAAGAATAGAAAGAGTTGCAGAAGAAACACCGGAATTAAAAGGTGTTCTTGATGTAGAAGATTTGGGATATTTGAAATATGGATGGAAATTGATACCCTACTTGACACCATATAACATAGATGGTATTCTATATGCACACTACTTTTCTACAGGTGTTATGGGTAAAGCAATGTCAGGTGAAAATGTAGGTGCCCGTTTAATTAAAAGCACATTTCAAAGTTGCACAATGGGTCACAGTCATAGACTCGATATTGCTACACGAACTAGAAAAGATGGAACAAGATTATGGGGATTAGTATGTGGGTGTTTTTTTGAACATTATTTGAAATACGCACAAACTGATAATAATGCTTGGTGGAGGGGTGTAATTTTAAAACGAGATGTTAAAAAAGGAAATTATAATCCTACTTTTATAAGTCTCGATGTTATTAAAAAGAGGTATAAATGAAAAAAGACAAACAAAATAAAGAGGATCAAAAATACGATCCAGTAAATAGACCAAAACACTACAATCAAGGTGGTGTTGAGGTATATGATTTTATAAAAAGTAATAAGTTTGGCTACGCACAGGGTAATGTAATAAAGTATGTCAGTCGCTATAGATACAAGGGGACACCCATACAAGACCTGTTAAAAGCTAGGTGGTATCTCAATAAATTAATTGAAGAAACTACACTTGAATTGTCTAACTTAAAAAAAGCTAGAGATGCAGAAGCAGAAGGTAAGGAAAAAGACGATAAAAAATAATGGAAAATATCTGTTATAGAAAACTATCCATAATACAGACAATTAGGATAGAGGAAAGACGAGTTCGTGTTCATGTCTGTTTTGATATACACCCTGTAAAATGGATGAAAAAAGAACCGAACTGTATACTTAGAATAAAAATTCATTCAGGAGGCAAGGCAACACATTCAGATCATATGTACGAAGATGAGTCAAATTTATTAACTTCAACTCTCAAGTACTCAAATGATCACATAAAGACCTTAAAGGACTTATATAAGGAAGTTCCTAGAAATAGGAGGAATGGCAAACCAGTAACTATACTGGGTGCTATTTGTAAACTTTTAATAAATGATTATTTTTTAGAGAAACCGTATGTACAACAAGCACGAAGCGACTATAGCTTCGATCAACTTCAAACTCAATTCTTATGGACAGATTATCACAGAAGTCAAATCAGTTAACGATAAAGATTTAAAGGAAGTTTTGGATAAATGGAATACATCCTATGAGAACACCCACCAGCTTTGCTCATTTGTAAAATGGGCTAAAGCTTATATGGATATGTTCTCAAAAGATGCAAAGAATATGTTAGGGTGAGTTAGATTATTGGCAGAGTTCTAATTTCTCTGATAATTTGAGTTGTTCGATCATCCAGATATCTACAAGAGGATCTTGTAAATTTTCTATCTTGTTAATGACCTCTTCAGGTGGGTGGGGATAACTAGGGCAGTAATTACTTACCTGATTTCTCACGCAACTTGTCGTAAGCATTGCGAGCAGAAATAATCCTAGCATCAATTTTATCGGCTTCTTTATGTTTTTCATTGTCTAATTCCGCTTGTTTTAATAGTTGGTCCTTCTTGCCTTCGTTTTTAGCAATATACCACATCATTAGTGGTTGAACTATTTTAAGTATAAAGCTAAATATAAATTTACTTATCATTGTTTTTGTCAAAATGGTTAGAAATACGGATATAAATTTCGAAAAATAACCATACAA
>Ga0098040_1000315_pt1 | contig 22835 bp, 16 predicted proteins | sample 7_EtaG_FD_75065 | JGI IMG/M metagenome (GOLD analysis project Ga0098040, IMG submission 75065) | Marine viral communities from the Subarctic Pacific Ocean - 7_ETSP_OMZ_AT15161 metaG | ecosystem: Environmental > Aquatic > Marine > Oceanic | place: Pacific Ocean | collected 2015-01-08
CTTTGAACAAACCAACTTAGAAACAGTTAAAAAAATAATAAAAAGTTATTATAATGAAGAAGAAGATCATCGGAAATATGTTGATTTATCTTTTTCTAGACAAGGACAAGATGTGCGCTATGCTCTAAGTGATAAAAAACTTAGAGAGTTGGGGTGGGCTCCTAAAAAATTCTTTAATGACGAGATTGGACATATAGTTCGATTTTATAAAGATAATTTTATATGGTAAGCTGGAGATACTAATTAAGATATGAAAATTTTATTAACTTGCACCACAATTGAGGAAGATCACCGAATTGAGAATGATCACGACAGTCACTATCCTTTGGGGCTTGGCTATTTGCATTCTTATGTAGAAACTTTAAACAAAGGTTATGAAGTTGAGACTAGGTTTTTAAACAACGTTCCCTTAAAAAAGTGCCTCGAAACCCTTAAAAATGATCTCTTAAGATTCAAGCCAGCTGTTTTGGGAATATCAATGATGACCCACAGTCGTGTTGGGGCTTACAAATTAATTAAAATGGCGCAAAAAATCAATCCAAACATCAAGATTGTTCTTGGAGGCATGCATGTCAGCATCATGTATCAGCAATTGGCAACTGCATACCCCGGGGTTGTATGTGTCATTGGAGAAGGGGAAATAACATTCGGAGAGTTGCTGGAGAAGTGGGAAAACGACTTACCAATCGACGAGGTAAGGGGCATATGCTATCATGACGGAGAAAAGATATCTTTTGGCGGCGGTTCTCGCCCTCTTATTGAGGATTTAGACATTCTACCCTTCCCAAAACATGAGCTGTTTATTTGGGAAGGAAAAACAATTGCTGGACTTCTCACTAGTCGGGGCTGTCCCTATAAATGTAACTTCTGTGTTTTGGACGCTGCTAGCCGACGCAAAGTAAGATGTCGCTCAGCAAGCAGTATTGCAGATGAGGTGGAAAGTATTTTAGCCAACCATCCATCAGTTCATACAGTTTGGATTCATGATGACGCTTTTATGATTATACCGGAGAGAACAATAGAATTCTGTGAAGAAATTATTAGGCGAGGAATAAAAACCAATTTTATTTGTAGTGCCCGATTCCGACCGATCTCTAAAAAAGTTGTAATGTTGATGAAAGAAGCTGGGTTTGTACACGTTCTGTTCGGATTGGAGTCCGGTGCGGAATCTGTGATGAAACTGATGAAAAAAGGTTTAACCCAAAAAGCCGTACGGCATGGAAGAAAGCTATTTTCAGAAACTGGAATTAAGACTACTACATTTCTTATAGTTGGGCTACCGGGAGAAACAAAAGAAACTGTAGATGAAACGATAGATTTTGTGCAAGAACTACAAGAGATCCAATACATATATTATGATGATATTGGGGTCGCTGGGGTATACCCGGGAACAGAATTGTTTACTCTAGCCAAGGAGGCCAAAATGATAGTTCCGGGCTATGGTGTCATTGACGATAATTACTGGCTAACAGACGGCGCCGTACCATGGTATGAAGTGGATCATAAATATGAGCAACTTCTGAAATGGAAAGAAAAAATAAGAAACGAGATTGGCTTGCAAAGACTGACCGCATCTCCTGAGATTTTCTTAAAACAGAGAAAGTTGATACCAGCGATAGTAGATTACTCACTAAAATGGAATTTTGGCTTAGTACCCGCCATACAATCAGTGTTTTCTAGTGCCGACGCAGGGAATTTGGCTTTTAATATTTTCCGAACGTCATTTACAGACGAAAGCCCAAAAGAGGGTAAAAAACGATTTTATTTAGAGGTGGAAAAGCTCTTAATAAAAAGCATGCTTTCTAATATGACAGAAAAGCAGGCAATTGATTTCAGGAAAAAATATGAGAAACAAATAAAAGCAGACGAGCAAACAATCGCTCGCTGGCACACGATTCAAAAAAACCAGAATTCTGGTCTTGAGAAGGGCGATAAAAAATATGCTGCAGCGGTTATCAAAGAAGATGGTACTATGATCAGCGAGATCAAAAGTGATTTCGATGATAACCGAAAAAGAATTAAGAAAGAAAGACAATACGTCCAGCGATTTCCTATTATTCGCATGGATAGTCGAAACAATACGAATGTAAGCTATATAGATGAAAAATAAAGTTAACTTAAGGGAAGACATTATTGGCATTCCTCTAGAGGCTGAATCTCCCCCATGGCAATCGTCAACCGACACCCCTGAAAATCAATTAGAATATTTAGGGAGCCGAGGCCCTTTTGCGAACAAGTGCGAGGATTACGAGCTAGATCCCAGTTTAGAGAAGTTGGTTGCTGGAAAAAGAATTGCATATGTTTGTCCGTCACCTCACTTAGAAGGCCAAAAAATGGGAAACTTAATAGATTCTTATGACCTCGTTGTTCGCGTTAATCAAGCTTTTCATATACCGGAGAAATCAAAAGACGATTACGGTGCACGCACCGATATCTTGATGAATTGCTTAAATATTTTAAAAATCAATGCCTTACGTTCGAATCTAGAATATGCTCGAAGTCTAAAATATATTGTTTGCGCAAATTTATCTATGTGGGATCTACCAAGGGTTAATTCTTTTTTAGATGAAATAGGTACCCCATGGCACAATGTTTCTGATGGTTATTTGTTCAAAATAAACAAAGAGGTGGGAACGATTTCTAATACGGGGCTCTTAGGTCTCGTGACACTTCTGAATTACGACATTAAAGAACTATATGTAACTGGTATGACATTCTTTAATATGAATGCTCTGGGCCATGTTTACTACGATAAATATCAGAGCGAAGCTAGCAAGTATAAAAATTTTAAGACTAATGAGGATGGAACACCAAACGCTGAAGACTTACGAATGGACATCCACCATCAGCAACCTCAAATAGACTATTTTAGAAAAATTTTATCAAAGTATTATGGCAATATACTAACAACGGATGAATATATTAAAGAGAACTTTAATCTTTAACGTTTGTAGAGGAGTTGCGAAAAAATGAAAGTTATAGCGATGATCCCGGCCCGGCAGGGCAGTAAAAGAATCCCAAAGAAAAACATAAGACTATTAAATGGTATACCTTTGATAAGTTATGTTATTAGAGCAGCAAAACAAGCAAATTGTTTTGATGAGATATACGTCAATTCAGAATCCGATATTATTGGAAAACTGGCTTTAGAAGAAGGTGTGAAGTTTTATAAAAGGCCCGACGAACTTTCTTCTGATTCTGCGACAAATGATGACTTTGTTTTAGATTTTCTTGAAAATATTAATTGTGATGCCTTGGTGCAGGTTTTAGCAACTTCTCCATTTTTAACAACAAGTGAAATTGAAGGCTTCACTAACACTTTTGCCGAACAAGAGTGTGATACACTAATATCAGTAAATAATCAACAAATTGAATGTATATACAACAATGAGCCAATTAATTTTGATCAAAAGAAACAATCTCCACCATCTCAGTTGTTAAGCCCAGTGGGTGCATATGCGTGCGCACTGATGGCCTGGAATGTAGAAAACTATAAAGACAATATGAAAAAATATGGATGTGGATATCACGGCGGCGATGGGAATATAGGCCTCTATGAGCTGAAGGGGCATTCAACAATTGATGTCGATAACGAAGAAGATTTTCAATTAGCTGAATTGGTTGCTCGCTTTTTGGCAAAAAAAGAAAAGTTTGAAACAAAATATTATGATGAAGAATTACATGTAGAAGTTGATGTTCCAAGTATATTAAAAAAAGATGGCGTATATAATAATGATTTGCATTCTGCAAATAGCGAAGTGCCCGTAAATATTAATAATATAATTTCTAACTTTGATTGTACGACTTCATGGTCAAAACGAGTGGTTAACACAGAAAACAATAGCGCCACGCTAATTCACCAACTTCCAGGAGAAGGCAATAGAATGCACTATCATCCAAATTGGAATGAGTGGTGGTATATTATAGATGGCCAATGGGAATGGAATATTGAAGGTGAGAAAACTATAGTTGGCAAAGATGACGTTGTTTTTATTCCCAAGGGAAGAGTCCATAAAATCACAGCCGTTGGGGACAAACCAGCAATTAGATTAGCTGTGAGTAGAGAGGATGTCCCTCACATATACCCACAAGACAAATGAAATTTAATTTTGAAGGAAAAACAGTCCTCATTACGGGCGCCAGCCGCGGAATAGGAAAAGAAATATCTAAAGATTTTAAAGATTTAGGTGCTAATGTATTAAGTTTTAATAGTGCCGATTATGATCTGAGCAAAGAAATAGAGCTTAATAAATTTATTAAATATATAAACGAGCAGCCTAAAATTGATATATGTATTAATAATGCAGGCATCAATAGAATAAACAATATTGAAGATATCTTGGAGCGCGATTATGATGATATAATGCACGTCAACACTAAAGCGCCATTTTTGATTTCACAAGCTGTCTGCTCTAAAATGAAAAAAAACAATTATGGTAGAATAATAAATGTATCTTCAATCTTCGGCCACTGCACTAAAGAAAAAAGATCTTGCTATACCACATCTAAGTTCGCTTTGGTTGGGATGACCAAATCGATGGCTGTGGAAATGGCACAATATAATGTATTAATTAATTCTGTCGCTCCAGGTTTTACAGCAACAGAGCTTACTCAAAAAATTCTTGGAGAAAAGGGGATAAAAGAGATGTCTTTCCAGGTTCCAATGAGAAGATTGGCACAGCCAGAAGAAATATCAAAAGTGGTTATATTTCTGGCGAGCGATTTTAATACATATATCACTGGTCAAAATATTATTGTGGATGGAGGCTTTGTAAATGTCTAGTATGAAAATAAAATCATATAGAAGAGATTACTATGTTGACTTTGTGAAAGAGATACCTGATAATTTACTCACAAGCCTATCAGAAAATGGATTTTTACTAATAGATTCAAATATATACAGCCTATACCCTGCTTTCAAAAACGCGTTCGACGAGTCTAAAACTCTTGTTTTTGATGCTCGCGAAGAAAATAAGAGTTTTGAAAATTCACATATGATTATAGAGCGCCTTGTTGAAAACGGTTTTAAGAGGAATCATAAATTAATTGCTGTCGGCGGCGGTATAACGCAAGATCTTGCAGGATTTACATCTTCTATATTATATAGAGGTGTGGAGTGGGTATTTTTCCCCACAACGCTTCTAGCTCAAGCTGATAGTTGTATAGGAAGTAAAACATCTATAAATTTCGGTGGTGCAAAAAATCTAATTGGTTCATTTCACCCTCCGTCAAAGATTTATTGTTTTGATGGCTTTTTATCAACGCTAAAAGAGGACGATATAAAATCAGGCATTGGAGAAATGCTTCACTATTTTCTCATTGAAGATACGAGATTAGCAGAAGTTTTAATGTCTCAGTATGATCAAGTCCTTTCAGGAGATTTAAGTTTGATATCTGAACACACGTCTCAAAGCCTTAGAATAAAGAAATATTTAATTGAAAAAGACGAGTTTGACGCCAAGGAAAGAAAAATATTTAATTATGGCCACACCTTTGGCCACGCGATAGAAACCTTAACTAACTACTCAATTAGTCATGGCCGCGCCGTCACATTGGGAATAGATATGGCCAACTTTATTTCCTATAAGCTTGGTTTTATAAAATATGAATTGTATGATAAAATACATAAGATAATATATAAAAACATTCCAGCCTTCACGTTTAAAGAAGAAGAACTAAACAAATATATCAATCTACTTTCAAAAGACAAGAAAAATGTTAACAATAGCATTGGATGTATTCTTTTGAAACAGGAAAATAAAGCAGAGTTGACATTAATTGAAGATACAAACAATTTAAAAGAAATGATTCAGGAATATTTTAAACAAAATGAATATCGCTAAAAGTAGTAAATTTAATATAAAAATAGATTACGATAAAAGTCATGGTTGTTATTTATATGATAAGAATACAAAAAAAGAATATCTTGATTTTTTTGGCATGTATGCATCTTTACCGCTGGGCTATAATCATAAGACCTTTCAAACAAAAGAATTTATTGATGAAATCTTGAGGGTCTCAAAATTTAAAGTAAATAATTGTGAGTTTGTTTCAGATGAAAGTCTGGAGTTTGATAGATTATTTTCTGAATATTGCGGCCGCGGCCAGTTTAAAAGATTTCACTATACTTGTACTGGCGCTCTAGCGGTGGAGGCTGCAATAAAAACAGCCATAGAATATAAGAAAGTTAACAACCCCAACATACTCTCATTCCATAATAGCTTTCATGGAATTAATAGCTACGGAGGGTTTGTTACTTCTAGATTCCCCGGCGCAGATATAAGGCTGGAAGGTTTTCCAGAAATATTTTCTACAAAAATAGATTGTGATTTGGAGCAAGTTAAAGAAAAGCTTCTAGAGGAAGACATAACTTGTATCTTAGTGGAGCCAATTCAGTGCAGCGCTGGAGACATCCATCATGACCTTTTATTTTTTGAGGGCTTGAGAATGTTGTGTCATGAGTTTGATGTTCCTCTAATCTTTGATGAAATACAAATAGGATTTGGTGGAACAGGAAAGCTTTGGTACTATGAACACTTAACTGTAGTGCCAGATATTGTCGTGTTTGGCAAAAAGACACAGTTATCGGGAATTATGGTAAAAGAAGAGTTTGCAGAATTGCTCTCTCCAAACAGAGGGGTAAGATTAGAAGTCACTTGGGATGGTGATGTGGTTGATATGGTACGATGTAAACACATTATTAAACATTATCAGAACAACAACACGCTAGAATCTGTTTTGGAATCTGGCAAACATCTTGTAAATGAGCTTAAGGAAACTGAAGGTTTACAAAATGTGCGCGGCGTTGGACTTATTGTGGGTTTTGATTTAAAAAATAAAGAAAAACGTGATAAACTAATGATACTATTATACAATAGCGGATTAATTTGCAATTCTACTGGCGAGAAATCCATAAGACTTCGACCAGCTTTAAATATTAGCAAAAAAGAATTAGATAAAGGCATCGCCCTTATAAAAGAGGCGTGCAAAGAAATATAGGAGAGATATAAATGCTTAGTATTAATTTTGAAAACATTGAACAGAAATGTATAGACGCTTGTAACACTAGCGAATACAAGAGATTAGTAGAAAAAGTTAGGAATTCTAAAAAGCTTTTTCTAATGGGAAACGGCGGTCTGCACTATGTTGCAAGCCACATGGCCACGGATTTAACAAGATTAATCCCCGATAAAACTGTTTATTCTTTTGATAGTGTTGGGTTTATCACTTCGAATGCTAATGATCATGGATTCGAAAATATGTTTGTGCGCTGGCTGGAGACGACAGCAATGGTAGAAAGCCCAGATGATTGTTTGATGATAGGTCTTTCTTGTTCTGGAAACTCTTCTAATATTATCAACGCTTTGCACTGGGCCGATGAAAAAGGTTTTTCAACTTTTATGGTTAGTGGTCAAAAATCACAAACTTTAAATTCTAATTTAGATGAGTTGGTTTTTAATTGTGATTTTTTTCACACAGTAGAAGTTATGAGCTTGATTGTGTTTTATGATTTAATCCATCAATCGGGAAATCATTGTCCGTCAATTGATCAAGAAAAAAGAAGAATGGCGGGCTCCTCTTTAAGGGGGGGTTCTGGTGAAATGGAATAGCGTAGTAGTATCTGGTGGCACTGGGTTCATAGGGGCAAGGTTAAAAAACCATCGCCCCAAATGGACATACCTTTCTTCTAGAGATTATGATCTATTGAACAAAGAAGAATGTAACCAAATGTTTAAAGAGCACCAACCAGATGCTATTATACACCTAGCTGCTAAAGTTGGCGGTATAAAAGAAAATGCAAACAATCAAGCATCTTTTTATTATGAAAACATAATGATAAATACAAATATTTTAGAATGCGCCCATAGAAATAATGTTAAAAGAACCCTATCCTCTTTAAGCACGTGTGCTTTCCCGGACGTCGTATCAAAATATCCTTTCTTAGAAGAAGACTTATTTAAAGGCCCCCCTGCGAAAACTAATTTCTCTTATGGCTACACTAAAAGAGCACTACACGTCCAAGCCGTTTCTTATAGAAAACAATATGGTTTAAATTATTCTACATTTTGTCCTTCGAATATTTATGGCCCCGGCGACAATTTTAATAGTGAAAGCTCTCATTTCATACCAGCATTAATAAAAAAGATTGCGGAGGCGAAAGAGGGGGACACCCTAGAGTTGTGGGGCACCGGGACACCGCTTAGACAACAACTTTATATTGACGACCTAGTAGAAATCATACCTCTACTTTTAGAAAAACACAATTCAGACATGCCAATAATAGTTGCCCCCAACGAAAATTTATCAATATCAGAAATGGCAAATATATTGCATAAAAATGTCAAAAAAAATGTTAAAATAGTTTATAATAATAGACTAGAAGGACAATTCAGAAAAGACGGATCAAGCAAAAAATTGCTTAAATTGTTAGGTGGTTTTAATTTTACTAAGTTTGAGGACGGCGTCACAAAAACATATGAATGGTATAAACAAAACAAACAATAAAACAGCAATCGTAACAGGTATCACTGGCCAAGACGGCTCTTATTTAGCGGAGCTGCTTTTAAAGAAGGGCTATAAAGTTGTTGGCCTTAAAAGAAGGTCTTCTGCAATATGCACAGGCCGGATCGATCATATTTTCAGCTCTCCAAATCTTGAAATGGAGTACTATGATTTAAGCGATTCTGGGAAAATTTGGGAAGTGCTGCACGAGTACCGTCCGGACGAGATTTATAACTTGGCAGCCCAATCTCATGTTAGGGTTTCGTTTGATATTCCCGAGCACACTGTTGATGGTATTGCCATGGGTACATTGCGGATTCTAAACGCCATGAAAACAGTAGTCCCGGACGCCAAGTTTTATCAAGCATCTTCTTCGGAGATGTTTGGGGATAACCCCAACCACCCATTCAACGAAGGGTCTAGGCTTATGCCGGCCTCCCCATACGCTTGTGCCAAAGTATTTGCTCACAGCCTGATTAGAAATTATAGAGAAAGCTATAATTTACATGCATCGAGCGGGATTCTTTTTAACCACGAATCGCCAAGAAGGGGAGAAACGTTTGTTACAAGAAAGATAACAAGAGCCGCGGCCTCCATCAAAATGGGGCTACAGGACAAATTATATTTAGGCAATTTAGATGCTAAGCGAGATTGGGGCTTTGCTGGCGACTATGTTGAAGCGATGTGGCTTATGTTGCAACAAGAAAGGCCAGATGATTATGTTATATCAACCGGAAAGACATATTCTGTTAGAGACTTTTTAGAGTGTGTTTTTGACATATCGGGCCTCGGAGATCCAATGAAATATGTAGAAATCGATCCAAGACTCTTTAGACCACAAGAGGTACCGTATTTAATTGGAGACTCTACAAAAGCGAAAGAAAAATTAGGATGGACCCCTAACGTTACACTCGAAGAATTGGCAAAAATGATGTATGATTCCGATTGGAATGACCTATGCCAAACACCAAAAATTAATAGCATTTAAGAAGATATAAAGGAGAATAATATGTCACAAGAAATGAATTTATCTGATCAGGCCGTGGGGGCCCTCATGATGGCTCTTCAAAAAAGCCTGCTTGAGCAAAGCGATATAGTACCCGTATTAAAGAATTTTAAAGTTAAATTATCTGAAGAGGGACTTATTGTGCTGAACCCACCTATTGTTAAGTTCGACGAGGATGTGCGTGAAAATTTACAACTATCTCTTGACCTTGACGAGCGACCAGCCTCATAATGCCTATTTATATTTATGGCTGTGAAAAGTGTGGTTGCGAAACAACAGTTAGCCACTCCATGACTGAAACAATGGAGTACTGCGACGTATGCGAAACTATAGGCACTCTTGTTAGAAGACCTTCTATGTTTTTTAGCCCAAAGAACGAATCAGAACAAAAAGAAAAACCCGGGTCTTACGTCAAAGAATTCATAGAGGACGCTAAAAAAGACCTCAACAAACAAAAAGAAGAGTTAAGTATTAAAAATGATTGAAATAATACTAGGATTATCTGTTTTATTAAATGTGATTTTTATATGGTATCTCATTAAGTTGTTAAAAAGGTTTCTTAACGTCTCTGACGAACTAGAAAATCTTTTTGTTTTTTTGGAAGATTACGCGAACCATATAGAATCTGTATACAAATTAGAAAGATTTTATGGCGACGCCATATTAGAAAATTTGATGAAACACTCTAAATCTGTAACGGATTTAGCTAAGAATTTTCGATCCACTTACGACGTAGAATACGAAATTCCAGAAGATGAAGAACATTACGATGAAGAACATTACGATGAGGAAGAATAATATATGGCAAGAAAAGGAAAGAAGAATCATTATTTTACGAAGGTCCACGAAGAAGCTATTATAAATTATTGCCTTTCTAAAGACTTTCGTATAAAAAATGAATTATATAATACATATATAGGCCCAGCCTTTAATGAGTTGGTAGATAAAATTGTTTATACTTATAAGTTTACAAATTTACCAAATATCGATTACTTGAAAGAAGACTGCAAAAATTGGTTAATTACCGTGCTTGATAAATACGATCCGAATAGAGGCTCCAAGGCCTTTTCGTACTTTAGTGTTATAACAAAAAATTGGTTTATTCATAAAGTTAAAAAGAACGTTCAGAGAGCCAAAAGAGAAATGATAATCGAAGATTGTTATGTCGCGACACGAACCATCAAAGACGTCAATCACCCCCTTGTGGTGCACAATACCTACGTCCAAGATAGTATAAAGAATGAATTTTGGGAAGCCTTTAGAGGACAGGTAAGCGAATGGGAAAAACTTCCTGTGCGCAATAATGAGAAAAAGGTAATTCAGGCGGTTAAGATTTTATTTGAAGAGTCTGAAAACATAGAAATTTTTAATAAAAAAGCTATTTACTTGTATATAAGAGAAATTACCGGCTTGAACACAAAACAGGTGGTCAGTAGTTTAAATAGAATTCGTGCGCGCTATAAGGATTTTAAAATCAAGTGGGACAAAGAATAAAAAATGTTAATGAATACATCGAAGAATCGCTTTCCAACATAAGAGATGACCGCGCTGTAACATCAAACCTTTTAACAGATCTATTAATAGAAATGAAAAAAGCGTCTGATATCGAAACTCACAAACAACTTGGCCTCATTGCATCTAAATACGTCGAGACTCTACAGCGGTCTAATGAACAACTAGTTAAAATTACTGCTATATTAAACAAAAGACAAGAGAATACCGTTGAATTAGATGAAAGCGATCGGCAAGAGCTTTTTGATATAATTCAAGGGGAGAAATGATTGGATGTCTGAAAATGATATTGATGAGAAACATTTACCATCTCGCCCACCAGACGCCAATGCATTACTAAAGCTCCCACCCGGAGTACTCAACGAAGGGCTTGACGTTGATCCATCTTCCCCAGGCGCAATCGGCGACGAAGAAAGCGGCTGGTCCATACTACAGCGCGTCGTAGGGGAAGTTTTTAACCCAAGCAAATTAGAAACACAAAAACTATGGAAAGGCGTTTTAATGCGCGTTGACAACCCATATGAAGAGGGCGCCCCCTATACACCAACAGACATTGCTCTTATGGCATCAACCCCCATGAAGGAGAGCACAAAATATAGGCTACCAACGTATAAAATACGGATACCGGAATTACATTTGCCGCTTCCAATACCGAACAATGTTTATGAGCCCACAGCACAGGACCAACTTATTATTGATCAGTACCCTACAGTGCAGGCTATAGATAGATTTGCATCGCGCCAGACAGTTTCTGTAGGAGACGTTGTGTGGGTGGAGGTGCCAAACAGTCGCGCATCATCTTCTGGCTTGTTGTACCGAGGGCCCGTTGATCCAGAAGGGTTAGGAAGAGGCAAATCAGACGGCTCTTCACCAGTTCCCCAAGGCGCCTGCCTGGAGAAGTGTATACAAACTTACCCCAACAGGGGATCAATTGGGGATACCGTCAGCAGAGAAGTGTTGTTAGACAAACCGAATAGCGGCCTTCCACCGGTCGTGCTTGGCCAGGGCATTGTTGACGATAGAATAATCACGGGGGATGTATATAAGTCTTGGGTTGTGAATTTGTTTAAAGCGCTTAAAGCTGAAGGGAAATATAAAGGATTAGTTTGGACAGGGGTTTGCGACAATAACGGCGCAAACGATAGTCTTGGGATGTTGTCGGACGCCGGCCGAAAAGTTACCGAAGGAAAACCTGGCCGCTCCACGGTAATTTACATGCCCGTGGGAACAGATCCAACACAACCATTGGAAATAATATACTGGTTTCACGATAATCTTGGGTTTAGAAACAACTTGAAAGAGTGGCGAGATCTTTGGCGCGCATCATTAAGCGAAATGACAAAAAAGAAGGCACAAAGATTAAATGGCGCCCGCCGAAATTTTGTTTTTGTGGTACCGGAGATGCCCTGGTCTTTGGAGGGATCCAACATACAAACGGGCGCCCCACGAGCCACCGCACCATCGGGCGCCCCCGCCGGCAGCCCAGAGGCGTACGGCTACAGAGATCGACAGTGGACAATGTGGGGCTTCCAGGGTATTTTGAAAGAGAGTTTTGAGCACGGCGGGAACATCCTAGGGGCATGCAACGAAAATGGAGCGCTCCAGAGCATCATTAGCACAACAACCAACAACACCACCGAATATTTTGATGACTTCCCCGGGGGAGACGCAGGATTTAACCCGCACGGAGACACTCCGAGCTGCAGCCAACAGTATCTCACGCCATATTCCTTCCCATCCCAAGCGCTTGATCTACCTAAACTTACATTTCATAATTATTGGGAGTCTACAGAAGTCGGCGAAGCGGTGGCGACGAACAGGCTGGAACACTTGATTGATCCCAACGCGGATGCAAATATGGAACTTTTTCATGAAGAGGTTATAAGCATTTTAAAGAAACATTTTGGTGCAGTTAGTTCAAACGTGCAGTTAACTCTGGCTGCAGAAGGCCGCGGCGGTGCCGCGATATCTAATTTGGCCCGGATTATAGCCACGGACCAAGAAGGCAAGGTACTTTCTGATAGCACAACAACAAGAACATTTAAGCTAGACATCGGCCCACTCCTAAAACGCCACTACAGAACATACGTGTCTCAGCTAGCCACGCTAGCCCCATCCAAAATTGTTCTTATAAATTCAGACTATAGTAGTGTTCATTATAATTTTTATCACGACAATGATATATATCAGATTGCAAAAGGATGTAATCAGGCGAATCCACCTAAAATAGAAATACACTTAACGCCGAAATCTGTTGCAACAGCCCCCCTTCCACAGAGAGCCGCATCCGCCTTTTTTGGCAGCCTCGCCAACGTTAATGCGATAGATCCCTCGTCACCACCGACTTCATTTAAGGATGGGATAAAAAGATTAAAGCAATTTTATTCTATTTGGGGCCACGTTGGATATTCACTTACCCAGCCGGGCGCCTGTGAAGAGGCACCGGGCGCTTCCACCAACAGTGTCGGCAGCCAAATGGTTATGTACGACGGCGCCACCGCAGCTTTATATTCTTTCTCGCCCGAACAGGCATACGCCAGCAGTCGGTCCATTATATACAAGGGCATTGGTCCCAAGTCCATGGCCAACAAAAATGCGGCCACCATCGGCATTGACCAGTGGAGTATATTACCCTTTCACCTACAAAAGAACCGAATGTTGGAGAATTTTTATAACGCAGGCGCACAGATGATAAGAAGTGAAAAAAATGGCACTTTTGTATTGCCGGCACCTTTTCAAAACATCACGTATAAAGGTTGGCCCGCCGGCGCGGCAAAGGGGGCCGTCGGATGGCTAGCCGCAAAGCATCCCCTCCCAACTGCACCACCGGTTGTACACCAAATTACACAAACGGAACAAAACAAAAAAAGTACGATTATAGCATCGGATTCAATTTCTAGTGCGACGAAAAAAGTGTTTGAAAATTTTAATGGAAAGGTAATATTATATTCTTCTGAATTGGCCGGCCCATCAAAAACGGTCGCTATATTGCAACCACATCCCGCCGCGGCCTGGTCGGACTATGAACTCATTTATTATTTTCATGGCGATATTGGGGCAAACGGCGCCGCGAAAACGTTCAAACCGGCATTGATCAACCAACTTAATGCAATAACAGAAACTGAAACTGAAACTAATTACCAGCCAGCAGCGGGTGATCACCCGCTGGCTGGTATATGGACCGGCCGCAATATTATAGTTGTTTTAGTGGATATTGACCCCCACCCGTATAGCTATAGTTCAAAACTCTGGAAGGATCCTGAAAAACCAGACGTTACATTTAACAAGTTCCACGAAGAGGTCGTTGGGAAAATTAAGACTAATTTTGCTTGGTGCTATTTTGGGGCCGCTTGTATCGGCGTTCCTTATCAGCCAGCAAAAGATCCAAAATTCTTTACAATTAAGGCGCATGGCGGCGGAAGCAGAATGCTTAAACATGCTATAAAAGACTTAGATGCCAAATACATAGGAGGTTCCGGAGGCCTCCGGAGAATAGATTTTCTTGATGGTAATTGGGGCGCCGAATACGGAATAATTAACACAATTTATAATAACTCAAAGTGGACCAGCAAAGTGGCTCCTGGTACAGATTTCGAGATACACATAGTCGCCAGCCCACAAGCATTTGGCCCAAAAAAGATTCCGGCTTCCATCCGCGCCGCAAAATATTTACCTGGAGCGGAGAACGCCAGGCCAGGCGTGTGGGTTACATTAACGAATGTATCTTATGGAGCGCTTCCATACAAGTACTTTTCAGCAGCTAGCAAATTAGACAAAGGCCCAGAAATATCTAATACTGCATTTTTTCTGGCTGAAAAGATGGGCAAGGTATCATGGCCGAATACACTCCCAGCGCCAGGATGGAGCGATTCCCCAGGCCTAGAGGACGCTACACTATTAACTTTTGGCAAAGACGGCAAAGCATATGCACCCGCGGGGTCTCCATACTATGGAATGCACGTGCCGGAATTTGATTTATCTTCCGCGCCGGTATTCTACAAAGGAAAGCTAGAAAATCACACCCCATCGACAGAGCAGGTTGCGCAAATTAGAGAATGCGATATTGAATGCCGGCAAGCCAAAGGTACCACAGCGGAGCCTACGGTGCCATCGTTCCTGACCAACCAAGACTGTAAAACAAATCCGCTGGGACTGATAGAGTATGCCACCTCTCAGTTTAGTAGTATAAAAATCGACCCTCTCACAACGGGTTTCGATTGGGGGGTTGAGAAACTTGGTGATTTTCTAAGGGGGTTAGATTCTGGGGTATGGCTTAAGACAGCATATGTTGACTCTGCGGGTGCCAGGTACCAAAGGCCGACCACGTGGGTTGTCAAAGACATATCCCCACGACAGGCCAACGGTGTTGATCGAGTGAGAGGACACAGAGCCCACAGAGAGGGCATAGAAGCAGATATTGTTTTGCCTCAATTAAATATTGACGGCCTAACACCGGAACCAATTGGCACACCCTCTCTTAAACGTCTCACCTCAAAAGAACTCGACATAGATAAAACCGTTGCTCTTTTGATTTTATCGAACTTAAATGGTGCACGCGTCGTATTTTTAGATAAGAAATTTTTTGGTAAGATTCGGGCCCGCGCCAACTTTATTGCAACTGATGGCCACGGATATGGATCAGAATTAAAAATGGATAAAGCGTTGAAATCGTTTTTTAGAAAACACCTGTTTGGAAAACCGAACGTCGTTGATCAATTGATGCGCCTGTTGCAACACAAAAAGGGCTATGACGATAGGTTAAAAATAAGGGTGCACCGAAAACTGGCATTATATGAGCATAGCAGCCATCCGCGCGATGCTATTAAACACCTTCAAGATCTGGGGTGTGATTATGTCGGTGGTCCAGCTTAAGGAAAAATTGATATATGGAATCAAACACAACAAAAACTAGAGACACAAAGCTTGAACCAAAGGACGGTACGAACCAACCTAAAAATAAGTTGGCGCGCCAAGCAGGTATTGACGGCGACGACAATTTTTATAAAGTACCACAGTTAAATGTTGCACCGTGCGAAACCGTACTTAAGGGGAAGTACGGCTCTCATATTGGTCTTGGGGTTGACAGGTTGAATTCTTTGCAGGGTCGCAAGTTCGGTTCAGGGCTAGGAATGGACGGTCATTTCGGATGCGCAGCGCTGGATATGGTTGCCGGCCTTGGATCATCCGAACAAATGCGAAATAGAGTTCCGGATGTACCAGTGAACCCGGATGTGTTTAGGGACGCCGCGCGCGTGTATCTTTCTCAAAACTGCAACGTGGATGAGCAGTTTCAAATCTCAGATGGCACTATAGGAAATATAAGAAATAAATCGACAGTTGCGATGAAGGCCGATCAACTAAGAATGTGGGCAAATGAAGGCATTAAAATTGGCACCGGCGCCGGAATAAACTCAAAGGGAAGAAAGGTGGTTAGTGTACCGCCCATTGACTTAATGCCGGGAAATACACCACCTGAAATGATGCAGCCGCTTGTTCGCGGCAGAAACATGCAGGCAGCTTTAAATGAAGTGATAGATAGAATGAATCAACTAATGTTAATTCTTGATGACTATATGTATTTTCAACAGATATTTAATAATGTATTGGCCTTTCATGATCATTATGACCCGCTAGCCATGGGCGCCGGTATTATTGCTGGCATTGGGCCCACGGGCTATTTCGGTGGTCGCACCGCAAAAAGCCCCAAGTGTATGGACGCGGGAGCAAAGATGGGAGTCGCCATGACAACACATTTACAGCCTAATGTGACTAAATGGCTCATTGGGCTTGAGGGTACCCGCGCAGAATATTTATGGGAATGTATGACAAAACATATTAATAGTCGACATACAAACACTGGATAACATAAACCAATAAACGAGAAATTATTATGAGATGGTACAAGCAAACAAAAACACATTTATCAGAAGACGAGAATTATTATATTGTTCCAGTGGTTTATGAGCGCATATCTAGTAACGATGCTATAAGCCAATTTTTTGAAAATGGTAAATTGAACCTTTATAAAGAGAGCGGCCTTTTTAGCACCTCCCCTGCGGCAAAAAGCGTGATAGATTCAGCAAAAGGATGGGCCCTCGAAAAACTATCTGTTGACTTGGCAAAAGCAATAAGCTACGATCACCGAAGCGAAGCCTTGGCGAAAGCAACTCTTCCAGAAGACACAGAAACAGCAGAGGCGTGGTACATTGAGTCGCGCCCAAAAGAATATCAAAATTTATTTTTGAAAATAATGTTTGAGAAAAAGTGGGTTGACAATCTTCCTCCAAGGCTCGACCCCTGCGTTGATTTGGGCGAAACAGACCATAGCGTAATGCTTTTTATCAACACCCTACAAAAAGATTTAAAAGACTTGGCTAGTATATTATATCACTTTGATTATCAAATACGAGATTCTAATATTCAAATGTCGTTTGATGCTGTTTGTAACGCTGTAAAAATTGCAGCCGTTCAAGCCGCTTTGGATAACTTGTTGAGGTTGAACGACAAGCCAGAAATGAGCGACCGGTCAAAAGGAGCACTGCAGTTTGGCTTTACAAAATCGTTTGGCCTACAATACATTGCCTATAGTGAACAACCAGATTGCCTGTGTGACAAAGAAAACATTAATGCATATGTTTTAAAAAAGGGAGTGGAGGAGGCGCGCACAACATCTCCTTTTGACTCTTCTACGGCCAACGCTTTGTTGTATTATTTGCCGGAAATAACAAGAAAATATTCTTCATATCTGTCTGGCGGGAAGAACAAGTACCTTTTTGCGGCGCAGCAGTCGTGGCTTAATTTTGTTAAATCTTTTGTATACCCAGCAACAGAGGTTGTATTTGATACATCTGCCACGTCCGAGACCCTTTTTCTTGAAAAAATGGGAGCAGTAAGTGATATAGGCAATGCCTTGAGCGACCTTGCTAAAAAAGGAAATTATATTCAGGACCCAACTTTAATTTTGGCGCCCGATGTGAGACAAAGAATTCTGGCGGCGACTAGCGGCCAAACTGCATATGCCGGCGACGACACTATGTTGAGGGCGATAACCTCGGAAATATATTCGATTACAACGCTTTATGATCGTTTGTTAAATAAAGTGCCGGCCCTAGAGTTGGTTAAATTTGCGGTCGCCGCGATTGTAAAGTGTGTACCCGACAATGAACTTAGAAAAAAATTGTGTAAGACCGTCCTTAAAGGAATGCCGCGGTCTGAGGTTGAAACAAAATTAATTCCATGCCTCCGCGCCAAGGGGTTTATCGGCGCAGTTAATGGGATAACCACTGCAATTGCCGGCCGCCGTAATGAAATGTATGAAATGGCGCGCGCCCGGTGGCCCGAAAAATTTCAGAAAAGCCCCAGCGCCGATTTGATTACAGAAGCAGATATGGCCTCAGTTAGTGATCTTTATTGCGCAGACCCAGAGTTTCAGAAAAAGATGGGTCGACCAGCAGATGATATTTCCGAAGAACTTCTCTTGTGGATAGAACAACAACAAAGCGACGCAGTTTGTGATTGCGTTTTAACAGTTTACGGCCCAGTGCAACAAATACTCGGAGTCGTAGAGGATTTGGCCGAAGATACCGCCGATGTGCTTGGCGCGTTGGGAGACAACAAGGCTAAGTCTGTCGAGTCAACATCAACAATGTCTTTGAAGAGTATTATGGCCCCGTTCCATGCGATCACGGGCCAAAAACACGGCCTCGCCCAAGGCATCGCCGAGGCCATCGGCAATATGATTTTGCAAATAATACTTGGCGCCGTCATTGTTGTTTTAAACCATGCAAAATCTTCTGTAATGGGAGACTTGATGCGGGACATGTGTGGTGCCCCTGGCAATCCGTTTTCTAGGAAAAATATGACAGATATGATCATGAATTCAAATCTCTACAAAGATCAAGATTTTGCAAAACTAAAGAAAACAATAAAGAAATTAGGTTCTGTGGCCGGCCTAACTGGTGAAATACAGGCTATAATTGATGCAATAAATAAGCTTGGAGAACAGTTTACACCTAGTGAAATAAAGCGCCTCTTTACTACCAAGTGCGGAGATAATTCTTTTGATGAGGGGTATAAAAAGGCATTGGACACTTTTAAAGCCACGGGCGCCATATCTTCAGTTGGCGCCTCCACACCCACTGATGCTTATAGTGGAGCATCAGTGGATCTATGTGCTGCTGGCGATTCGATTGGGCCCATCCACGATTTTTTAGCCAGTGTGGGCAGCTTAATCGACCCGGTTCAGTTCGAAGAGGCCATAGAGGAATGGGAAAAGGCCAAAGAGGAATTGATTGATATTTGTGATCCTGAAGGTACAAATATTTTAGCTGACACTTTAAACGAGGATGCTCTTCGTAAGTTGGCGCAGAAAGATCAAAATGATTTGTTAAATGATATAACAAACATGTTGCCACTACTTGACCCAAGTAAAATAGAAGATATGATACCTCCGTTGGTTTGCGGCCCATGCGCCCCTGCAAAAGTTGGACAGAAACCACTAATGCCAAGCCAAACACATCCATCGGCGCGCTTTCTATCTGATCAACTCCATAAGAATATGTACGAAGCAATTAATGACTTGTTCAACAACAACCTTAGTGGCTACAAGCCGCTTATTTTAAATATCAGCGCAGCCCAAAAAGATATAACTAGGGCAATGATTGCCGGCTCACCCGACATCGATAGAGCCACCCCCACCAACGTCTCCATTCCGGGCATCGAGACAGTTCAAGAAAAAATCGCCAACCATTTCCAGAACATGCGGACTAAAATGGCTGATAAGCATCCAACGGGAGTCCCAGGAGTTGTGGGCGCCCCACTTTTAGCTGCGATTGATACGGCAGTTACAATGAACCCAGCTTTGGAGAACCCAGCCAACGCTCCAGAAGGCTACGAAGCTTTTTTGTATAACATCCCGGATTCTCCGTATAAGATAATACTGGTATTTAATTTTTCTCCCGTTCAAGTCAATATGGACCCACCCTATGATGCAATAACAACAGCTGCGCACCAAATAAAAACTGTAGTTTTGGGCCTAGGCAACGAAATTTTATTCGAACATCCTTCAGCCGGCGCAATAGACAATGAGTCGAGTATCTCCTTGGCAACAAATGCGCAGATCGTTTATGAGATGACCAAACACCTGAAAGGGTTTGCCGCCGGCAGCTTTTTGGGCGCCCTCCCCCTCGTTCAGGACGTGCTACAAGATTATGTTCCTAATATTAGTAATTTAATATTTGAGTCTATTTTGATGGAGGCGACTCATGAAGATTTATTTAAAGCACATACGTTTAACAAGATACCACTGACAGATAGTGAAACCAAAGAGTCGTGCATTTCTGGCACCGGCGCCACGCCAATATTGAATATCGAGGGGGTACGAGAAAAAGTTAACAAGACGGCTCAAGATCTTGAGTGTGTTGTAGGTATGTTTGATACACCGAATGCGCAACAAATTGCAACGATGTATGGCCTTTACAACTTATTGATTAAGATTTGTATTGTTGAAGAATATATGAAAAATATTTTTATTTTTGGATTTATGAAAATAGCGGACATTCTAAGAATTCCTACTTACATGTCATTATTAATAGACAATGTTATTAGTGCTACACAGAATATTTCCGGCCAAGATGGTTATGATAATTTATTAGATTACGCGTCAAAAATCATACAAGGGCGTCAGAATTTAGGAGAATCCATGCAGCGGTATATGAGCTTGCTGGGTATCCAACAACTAGATAACGGCGTTCTTGGCGCCGATGGCAAATCAATAGAAAGGAGGCTTTCCCCGGCCGAATGTTTGAAAATATTGGTTTTAGAAGCAGCAGAAGAAATTAACGACACATTGGATTCTCGCATACACAGCGTCGTAGCAAGCGATTGGAAAAAGTTTACTCAAATAGAAGCCGCCGACGATCTTAATGCAAAACAACAACTTGAAAACAATTTAATAAATTATGTAGTTTCTTCACGGCCAGAATATTGGTCTCCTGATCTTTATCCCCATCACACCGACTACGCAGATAATGCTGATTTTCCCATTATGCGCCAAATCGGCGAAGAAGTGTGGCCAGAGCGCGGCCCGCAAAGCAAGCCGTGGGACGGCGGCCTCTTTTTCCAACCATATATGCGACTCGAATCGAAATTGCCATCAATAGTAGATCCGATTGTAGGCGAAGAAAACATATATTCAGCCACTCAACAATTAGAGCAAAAAAAACAAGGGCTGAATAATTTTTGGCAACGTCTTATGTCTGCTGCCACCGAGCGCGCCAACCAGGGCGCCCCAGATATAACCGGCCCATTGGCGGCGGTGTTTGTTAAAATCCAAAATGAAGCCGCGGCTTTCGATGGAGACGTCTCCCAGTCACCGGCTTTTATAAACTTTTTTAAATTTTTCTTTATGCCATCCAAGGGCAATGTCGCCTCGTCCCCGCTACGGAAGGCGTACACGAGTGTGGTCTCTTCTTTCGATACGAGCCAGGGGCATCAAACCCCTACACTTATTATGGATGATGCATTTTATTATTGGGAGAAAGAACACCTTGGCACGGCTAGTGATAAAAGCCTCCATTGGCAAAAGAGAGGTATTTGTTCTCATAACCAGATCGTCGACTGGGCCACCACACTTGACGCCTCTCCTCTCGACCCTCAGACGTCGATGTCTGGCGACGAGCATCTACCGACCATGGAGTTCTTGATAAATCATTATGATTACGAACAGGCGGATTTTTATAGCGCGGACTGGAATCCGGATGCAAATATTGCACCTGTGACGGTAGCAACATTAACCAGTAAGCTTTGGAATGATTTGAGAGACTTGGTTCTTTTATCTTCTTATGACAAGTGGTTTGATATTAAATTTGGAATGAGATTAAATTTACTACTCCCAATTGAAGATGATAAACCCTTGAGTTTTCTTAGCACGATAAATGAGGACTTGAACTACGATTCTTATAGCAAAGAAAAGATATTTATTTGGCAAAAAAAATCCGGGGAAAAATTTCTTTGCTTGCCTTTGGCTGTAAATGAGAAAGATTGGAAAGAATTCCCAAAAATCGTAGAACGCTTGCCAAGCGGGTCTCCAGTCCTTACGAATCCACGCCATTCTTTGAGAAGTGTCGCGCGCGCCATAAAAAATGAATTTGAAGATCAAGAAGGCCAAAACCAAATCTTTAAGGAGTTGAGGCTTGATAGTGAAGAAATCCATTCCATAGCTAATACGCTACCAATCAAGGAAATAACCACGGTTGCAGCATTGTTTTATCGGTATTCTATGGATACGGCGTGGCCAAATCTAACTAACTTGTTTACACCATCTAAAAATATAACCTCAAGATTTATTGCACAATCAGCAGCAACCGTTAAGCGCGATTATCAGTTTCTAGATTCGGCAGCCACAGATATTAATCCAGACATGCAGCTTGATAGTATTGGAGCGAGCCCTGGAGAGATTGGATGGAAATTCTTCTTGCTAGCTGTTCAGGCGGGCGCAAACACGGTTGATCCGACATGGCAAACCCCATGGTTCCTTCCCGGTCCCCTGACTCCAATTGGTATAATTGCCAAAAGCTTGGCAACCGACTGGACAGATGACAAGGATCCAAAAGACATGGACCCGAGCTTGGGTGTTACAGAAAAAGTATGTTTACCTCCCCCAGGAGATCCCACCGCAGATCAAACTACCGAGGTACCAACAGAGGAAGTCGACGCTGGCCAGGCCGCCCCCGCGGTGGCATACACCACCAAGCTAGAAGATTGGGTATTGGTTTTCCCGGACGACGACGAGATTTACTCAGACGTATCCTCCTCC
>Ga0098040_1000321_pt1 | contig 22582 bp, 34 predicted proteins | sample 7_EtaG_FD_75065 | JGI IMG/M metagenome (GOLD analysis project Ga0098040, IMG submission 75065) | Marine viral communities from the Subarctic Pacific Ocean - 7_ETSP_OMZ_AT15161 metaG | ecosystem: Environmental > Aquatic > Marine > Oceanic | place: Pacific Ocean | collected 2015-01-08
TATTAATAGGTTTGGATCTTTCTCTTCTGTCAATATTGGATGGTGGTTTATCCTCATCAATATCAATAACCGATGGACCTCCAAAACCTGTGATGAATGATGCTTCAAAATCTTGCTGTTCGTAGCTAGATCTTGGTCTATAACCTTGTGCTCCGGGAGGGCTTCCGCCGGGAATGTCCGTTAATCCCAAAGCTTGTTTGTGTATCTCTTCTAGTTTATTCTTTTTTGTCAACTTTTTGCCCTGGTCGGGATCGTCGTCAGCATAATTATAAACTAACTCATGTGGATGAGAAGGGGTCCTTATTACGTCAGGTGTCCTCTCCTTTATTACCGGTCCAGATTCATAATACGAAATTAAATCAAGGAGCGATAAACCCCTCTTCTTTTTTTTCATACTATCTCCTTACTAAGGGTATTTCTCCGTTACTGAATATTCCAGAAAGAAGATCTGCTGCTTTCTCTAATCTATCAAACTGAACGCTAGACTCTATTTCAAAGTCTTCATCATCAAGGCTAAAGAGATCTCCATCCGGTTGTCTAGATCGCTGCTGAAATGTATCACCACTATGTCTATCATCCTCAAAAGCTTCCTGAGCAGCACCGCCTATCTCTTCGGATATATGATGCGGGGCACCCTCCAAAGCCTTGTCCATCCTGTTTGCATACCCTACTATTTCAGACCAAAATCTAGGATTTTCTCTTATCTCAGTAGCGGCAGCAAGAGAGTCAGGAGTATTCTTTTTTATGTTTTCCATATAAGTATCATACCAATGAGCCGCACCAGCGCCGGCAGCAAGACGGCCTTGAGCATCGTCTGTTAAAGAGCCTTTTCCTGAATTATAATCTGCAACATATTCTGTCATTCCTTGAATATCACCCTGATCTTCTTTCCCAGGTAGCTTGCCGGGATAGCCAGCCTTTGGACCATTTTCTTTCCAATGCTGCGTTAAATCTTTTCTTCCGATATAAGTAGTAAATACTTCCCAGCCCTTTTGAACATCACGGCCCCAGGAACCACTGTTGTTTACCTCCACCTTCTCTAAACCCTTAGCTTTAAGCTTATCTTCTATACCTTCTTGGTTAAAAAAGCCTCTTAGTTGCCCACGAAAGGCAACAAGCCAGCCGCCCCACCAAGCCTTCGAGCCTGGCGCTGAAGGAGCAGCTGTCTTCAGTATAGAGTCTAATCTATCAGCCAAATCTCTTTGACCAATTTTATCTAAATGATTTGCTAATCTGACTAATTCTTTTTGCATTTTAATATCCTTATTTATCTAGAGAAAGTACCTGGAGCGTATGTCGTAAACTCGCCGGACATTAACTCTGCTAACTTGTTTATTCTTTCCTGTGCAGAATTGGCTGCAAAAACTTGATCAAAAGCTAAAGCCTCTGCTTCGGCTGGTGAATCAAAAGCACCATCTGTTACACCAGTAAAATCATCTTCGCCTACCGCTTCACCTTTGGGTGGAACGGGTGGGGCTTCGGCCGTCCTTCTGTCTATATCTTCAGAGACTTCTAGAACGTTTTGATCTGCTTGCCAAGACCTTTCCATCCTAGCTAGGTAGTCCATTTCTGATTCTCCTGCGTGCCGAGGATACCTCTCCTTTAAAGCGGCAATTTCTTCTTGAGTAGGGCCCTCTTCCTCTGCTGCCTTTTGCGCTGCAATCATTTGATTGGCATCTAAGTCAGTACCCTCAACGTCTTCCGCACTCTTTAAAATATCATCAAGCCTATCGGCCAAGTCTCCATGCCCGATGTTGTCTAAGTGATTTGCTAATTTAACTAATTCTTTTTTCATTTTAATTTCTCCAATTATCTTCTGAAAACTCCCGTAACATTAGTTGTAAATTCACGAGACATTAACTCTGCTAACTTATTGATTCTATCATGAACCGATTCTGAAGCTTCTGCCGTTACAGGTTCTGAATCTGCAGCTTGGGGAGCAAGAAGCTCCTTAAGAAGCTCATTTACTCGATCCAACACTTTATCCTGTGGAAGCATAGGTTGACCATTCTCATCAACGTCGTCCGCCTCCGCATTCGCCTTTGCTCTGGCTTCAATAACGGCCTGTTTATTTTCTTCGTTTACTTCATAACCAAGCTCCTGAAGGTGATATGCCTCTGTTGAGTTATCTTCTATATCCTCAGATACGGCAGATGTTTCCCCATCAGACTCTCCTTCTGGACCAAGCCGGCCATTCTCAGCTGTCTTTAGTATAGAATCTAATCTATCAGCCAAGTCTCCATGCCCGATATTGTCCAAATGATTTGCTAATTTAACTAGCTCACTTTGCATTTTATAGCTTCCTTTAGATCCCAGTTTGATAACATTATCAATACGATTCTTTTTATTAGTAGTATTTTTTGAAGCTTCTAACTGCAGTTTTTGATTAATCATTCCCTCTGCCGCTCTCTCTGCCGCTTCCGCAACTCCTTCGCCGCCAGGAAACTCTCCTTTCTCTGCATCAAAATCTTCTATATGACCATATTCATGAACCAAAGTTTTTGCTATTTGAGCTACCAAATACTTTATCTCTTCTTCAGAAGCATTTGGAGGAAACTTGTTTATAACAAAGTGTATCTTATCTATCTTCCCATCATTGTTTGCATCTTCGGAAGAAACATAAGCTGCGGCGTTTGGATCGCCAGAAGCAGGTGCCGGTCCCCATTCGCACTTATTGCTATTCAACATAGACATTATCTCGGGCTTTAGGCCGAGAGTTTGAAGACCCTGTTTGACCTTCGGCCAATATGGAGGTTGCGCTGTTTTCTTTAACATATTTTATGCTCTCCTAATAATAGATTATTATTCAAAGAAAATTTATTAAATAGGTTATATAATTCTTCTGATTCCTTTGTCATATCTTGATCAACCAAAAGATTATATAATGGAATAATCTTTTGCATACCCAGCTTTGTTAATCCAAATTCCTCTATAATTTCAGCAAATCTAAGATTAACAATCTTTGCCCTAATATCCTTTAACCTGCTCTTGCTTATACCACTTTGCCTAAGAGCTCTCTCGTTGCCGCCTAAATACCTTAGCAGGCCCGTTACAGTGTCTTGTTCTGGTCCGGCATAAGGAAGCTCTGCTTCATGAAAGACCTCTTTAACGAGCCGCTCACCCTCTAAATATTTATCTCTACTTAGTTCAACGTCCCTCTTCTCTTGATCAAGCTTTCTAGCATCTCTTTCCCTTTCTCTTCTTGTGCTTATTATGGCACCATTTTGGGCTGGAGTTAAAGAATAACTGTACCCACCCTTCTTTTGTATCGGCATTAAAGACTTAACTTTTTCAATACTTTTATTATCTGCGGGAATTCTAAATACATTTAATCCTAATACAGTATCGTCTTCTGCCTCTAACTTCTCCGGAAGCTCTTGATATATCCTTTTTCTTTTCTTTAAATTCTGTATAGAATTTCCACCTGACTTCAGCAAATAAACATGTTCCATGCCCATCCTCTTTGCGGTCTTCATAGCATTAGCAATAATTAAATATGGATAATTTTGAGAAATAATCTCAAGATGTTTCTTTGCATCTTTTAATTCGGATTCGGAATATTTTTCTTTTAAGCCATTAAGACTTGTTGGTATCAACCCAAGACTGTCTAGTCTATCTCTTATCTCTTTTGCTCTATTTCTATAAAGCTCCGAAGCTTTAGCATAGGCTTCCGCCTTCTCACTTTCGCTAGACTTATAGCTTCCGCTTATCTTTTCAAACTCTTTCGCCTTACCAGAGTATTCTAAAAAGTCTACTGAATCCATTACCTCTATAATCTTTTTATCATCTGGAGCATCTTCCAACCTCGCCTCAAGCTCAGGAGCAAGACTCTCATTGGCACGAAGCTCTTTCAATTCTACATAAGCCCCGCCTTCTCCATCTTTGTAATTCAACTCAAACCTAGCGCCTGTATTGCTTATGTAAGATATAGACCTATATGCTTTTTTCGTTGGAGGCATCCTGTTAAAAACCCTATCCAATACCACCGGATAATCTGATTGTATTTGCTCTATAAGAAGTTTCTCTTCCGGGAAAGAGGCAAGAGCCCAGGCCGAAGTAAACCCAGAGCTGCCCAAGTTAGTATGTCCAACAAAGTCTGCAGCACTAATGTTGTTTTTGTTTATATCATACATTATTGGAGTTGGGGTTTCATTATCTTGCGTTAGCTCATATCTATCTACATCTGCATCTGTCAACTCCGATGGTCTTTGCTGAGTTTGATAACCAGAATATTTTATCTTAGAATCAGGAAATGCTTCCATGTCTATATCGTTATGAGATCTGCTATGTATATCTTGTGCTTCATCCAGATGATCAATCTTTTCCAATCTTTTTAAAGCATACCTAAAAGGCTCAGGTATCAAAGCATATTCTGATCCCCTGCTGTACCTTGAGTAAAAATGATCAAAGTATGTTACTGAATCTTTATTGCTTATAACAGCTTCCAAAACCTTTCTGTCTATCCTTCTTCTTAGGTCACTAACTAGACGACCTGTAAATTTATAGCTGCTATCCAAAAAACACTTGTAATATTCTTCTATATTTTCTTCTATTTTCTTTGCAAATTCTATGGTCAACTCTGTTTTTAATTCTTCATCATCTATGTGATACAAGCTATCAGTTAATTTTTCACAGGCAGATTTGTCCATTCTGTTTAATATTAAATTGAAAACTTTTCTTTTTCCATCATCATCTAATTCTTTGGCAAAATATCTAAAAGACTCTGCCAACTTAGCTGGTTCCATAGCTTCCAATACAGATCCCTCATCTACACTTTCTCTAAAAATCTTATTCAGATCCAACTGTCTAGCTGCATCGTTCACTCTTCCTTCTGGATTGTTCATATGATTTATAAAATCATTAGGGCTTACTGTCAACAAGCTTCTATAGGCTACCTCTACATATTTGTCACGTATACTCTCTAAATCAACTGGCGCTCCAAACCAAGTTCTTATTCCAAGAAACCTGTTAGGCATCTTCTCTGCCATAAGAAGAAACACGCTATCTGCTAAGTCTGGAAACTTTTCATTTAATTTATTATAAAAGAATGGATTAAAAATATTATTCTCTAAAAACTCAACATCATCTGATTCTTTTGCCATTTGCAACATATGATTAACAATTGCCTTCTCATGTTTTGGCATATTTTTGTCTATTGCTAAATCATATACTCTAGATAAGTTGCCAGAACTTATAGCTTCCTTTACTTCATCTATATATATCTTCGTACCCCTTTCGCCTTGTGGACTCTGACGACTTGAGTTGAATATAATTCTATCTAATCTATTTAATCGATCCTGTCCCAATATACTTTCAAAAACATTTATAAGACCCTCTGACATTTCTTCTTTCTCATAGAGATAATGATTATTGTCAAACAAATCAATAAACAAGTCTATTTTATCTCTTGTCGCATCAAAGACTGCTTGCTTTGAATTTAAATCAAAACGACTAATTCCAGATAGGGTGTTATTTAAATAATTAGACTCTCTCCAACCGGACTCTCCTCCGCTCATTCTATCTGCTACATTGTTTATCATAAAAATATATTTATTTACAAAATATGGCTCAAGCTCTCTTACGCTAAAGAGCCTATAGTTACTATGAGAAGGCCCTTCGTCTGTCTTTGCATCTAAAGCTTCTTTTACTTTTCCGTAAGAAAAAATTGTATTTAAAACAACCTGACCCTTCTGACCATGCCTACCTGATGACAAATGCCTAATTGCTGTTGGGAACTTATCTCCATAAAGATCACTGTGCAATATTCCAGAAAATAGATCTTCTGCGTATCCTATTCTTTTTTGTTCTTGCATGTTTGCGTTTAATATCCAAAAGATTATAGCACCAATATGCCTTATCCCATGAATATCTCCTTCCAAAAGCTCTTGAAAGGCTGCCTCTAAATCTTCACCTTCGCCCTGCTCTTCCTCTGATTCAAAATCAGAGAAGCTACTTGATAACATATTTTGAACAAACTTTGCTTCCAAAGTTTCATTCGCTACTTTGAATAAAGTAAAAATATTATTTAATCTAGAATTTTTAATCATATCTTTAACACTTAGGGACGAACAATCTTGGCTTATTAGGCTTTATATATCTTGTTGATGTTGTAATGATATCAATTCCATCACACCTTATTATAGAAAAGAAATAGTTAAATGCCGATCTTGAGCTAACCTTTCTAACCTCTATCCATTCTCTTCTCTTAGAAGTAATGTCCGATGATTTTGCAAGAAACATATGAAGAGCAGAACCAGCACTTGCAGCAAAGTCTTGTGCTATTATATCATTCAACTGCCTGTTGCTCAAGTCATATAAAACATCTCTATGAGAAAATCGCTCATTGAAATACTTTCTATACTTAATCCTCGCTGTCGTAGAAACACGAATGGGAAGACTTGTTCTAGGATCGGTCAACGAAGACTCTTCAATCTCTGCTTTCTTGTGTATATCTTTTGACATTATACGTCCTTAAAATTCATAATTAATATAAATAATTAGCATAAAAAAAGCCCGACCAAAATGGTCGGGCTTAATATAATCATCTTTATAAGATATAAAATTATTCCATATTTATATGGTATGCCAAATATTTATAGAATCCTTCTTCATCTTCTACCTTAATCTTTTTAGGCATTCTCTCATAGCCATGCCTAATTAAAGAAACATTTTGCTCCCTATAATGAGCTTCGACTCTATCTTTCAGAACAGCCATTATAGCTCCATCAAAACTTAGCTTCAAAGAATCTTCAACCCCTGGGTGTTCATCCAGCTTAAATCCTCTTAACTTATTTTTATGAAGTGGCTCGATAAGCCAAATGTATTTATCCATTACTAAGCTCCTCATTGGCTTGGTTTCTTTCCGCCTCAATGCGCTCAAGCCTTCTTTCTAACTTCCGCTTTGCATAGTAAAAAGGAGTACCCATAACAGAGGCGAGAAGATACTCTGGCAAACTATCAACAAGCTCGCCAATTACTCTCTCATATTTTGAGTCAGTAAATTGAAGCAGTAGTTCATCAGAGTTTGAATAAAGCTCTGTATTCTCAACTAAAGCTTTAAGTCCAGAAACAGAAGAGTCTTCACTTCCATCGCTCCGAATCTTTCTAGCTGTTTTCTTTGTAAGAAAACCCTGTTCAACATATAACTTATACATCAAACCTCTAACCGGATAAGACGGCTTTCCTTCTTTGGAGAAGAAGATTTGATTCTCTACATACTCCTTTAAAGAAGCCGAATCAGACTTTGCAAACCCTTTAGAGATTTCTACATATGATGGCCTTAAGTAATTATTAGAGTCTTGATAAACAGAAACAGCATTAAACAATGGCTTCCAATCATACCCCTCTATCATATTTGCAGCAGAAATCATATAGTCTGCTTGACCATACCACACCTCTCGACTCTTACCATCTTCCTTCAATGAAGCCGTTAAGCCTTCAATCTTCTCTTTCCAAAAAGGTATTGAATACAAATCTATCTCTGCCCTTTTAGCAGTAGAAAAAACCTCATTTAACGAGTCACAATTATCAATTGCATCATAGCGATTAGACAAAACATCAGGATGATAAATTATCATTCTTCGCATCTTTTCAATTTCATCATCCACCTTATACCCTCTGTAGGTTCTTGCAAAAAGATGTTCAATGCCCCTATGTATTAACCTCTCCTTTGTCAAACCTATTTCAACAGAATTTTTAGACATAATCACTTCCCCTCTACCCACGCCTTGAATTCATCAAGGTGGGCATTAAGAACTGCTATTCTAACTGCATCGTCAAGATTATCCCAAGTTGGAGCAATATCTTTTAATGACATTTCCAAAAAAGAACTCTTCAACTCCTTATGATCTGTATCATAACTTCTGTTGCAGGTATTTACACCAATGGCAATAAGAAAGTTTAGCACTTCCTCCTTCGACATTACTTCTACTTCCTCTACAATTTCTAGAGGTACATTCTCTACGGCTGACATAAAACTCTCCTAATAAGACGAACCTAGCCTTATTGTTAAGTAATTGGTGGTAAAAGAAAATTAAAAACTTTTATAAGTCATCGTCAGTGGATGAGTCAAAAACTACAACCTCTGTAGTTAACAACGTGCCACTTGCTGATGCTGCATTTTCCAAAGCTGATCTAACAACTTTTACAGGATCAATAATGCCACTCTTCAACATATCATCAATATAACAATCATTAAAGGCATCATATCCGCTAAACATTTTTTTAGAATTGATTATTTTTTCCATATAAGAAAAGTGTTCAATTCCAGCATTTGTTAAAATCTGAATAAAAGGTGCTCGTATTGATCTCATTATTACATCAACACCAATTAATTCTTCTGTAATAAGAGAGGTATCGTTTTTTAGCTTTTGTAATACAGGAACACAATGCAAAAGAGCTGCGCCACCACCAGGAACTATGCCTTCTTCTATAGCAGCTTTGACGGCGTTTATGGCATCTTCCACTCGATCCTTTCTTTCTTTAACCTCTGCCTCTGAAATACCACCGACTTTAAACACAGCGACAGAACCAGACAGTGCTGACAGCCTTTGTCTTATAGAGGCTATCTCATAAGTCTCAAGGTTCTGCTCCAGCTGTACCCTTAGAGTCTTAATACGTTCATCTATCTCGTCCTGAGAACAAGCCCCGTCTATGATGGTTGTATCAGACCTTGTGACAAGCACTCTTCTTGCAGTGCCCAAATGCTCAACAGACACACTTCTCAACGGACAACCTGCTTCACTTGTAAACAAGGTTGTTCCACAAACCGTTGCAATATCTGAAAGCATATCTCTTCTTATGTTTCCAAATCCTGGCGCTCTTACTGCGCAAGATTGTAATGCTCCACGCGCCTTGTTCAGAACAAGGGTCTGCAAAGCTTCTCCTTCGGTAGTTTGAGATATAATTAACAATGGTCTAGCTTGCTCTGAGACTGCTTCTAATATAGGAAGGATATCATATGTATTAGATATCCTTCCATCATAAACCAAAATTAATGGATTATCAAATTCTACAGTAAGCTTCTCTAGGTTTGTAGCAAACGTGGGCGTTATATATCCCTTGTCAAAGGTCATGCCCTCCGTGTATACTACGGCCGTTTCAAAGCCTGGAGCATCTTCCACAGATATCATTCCATGATCTCCAACAGCCGAAACAGCTTCTCCAATAGTCGTGCCAAGACCTACATCATTATTTGAAGACACAATCGCTACATTCTTTATAGTCTCTTCGTCAGCAACAGACTTGCTGATACCCTTTAGCTTTTCAACAACCGACTTAACAGCTTTGTCTATACCTCTCTTTATCAAGACCGGGTTGTGACCAGCCGCAACCATTTTAGCTCCCTCTGTAAAAATAGATTGAGCTAAAACAGTTGCAGTGGTCGTACCGTCACCTGCCGATGCATTTGTGGACGAAGCTACACTCTTAATGAGTTCCGCCCCCATACTATGCATCTTATTATCTAGAGTTATAGACCTAGCGACTGTAACTCCATCCTTGGTAATGAGGGGTGGTCCGAAGCTTCTGTCTATAGCCGCATGACGCCCTTTCGGTCCAAGCGTTGCCTTTACAGCATTAGCTAATATATCAAGCCCGTCTTTAAGACCATTTCTTGCATCAGCACTAAACTTAACTTCTTTACCCACTTTACTTCCTTTACTCTGCTGTTGCAGCTGTATTTGCTTCGTTCGTACCAGCAGTTTCGACCGTACCAGTGATCGTGCCAGTGGCCTCTGTTGTTTCGCCCGTTACACTTGCCGTATTTGATACCGCAGTAGTCTCTGCCGTAGCCTCTTCAACAGCACTTGCAGACTGACTGCTTGTTTCAAACGTGTAATTGCCCCAAATCGTAGCAGCAACAACCGCTCCGACAACAACTGCCGCATGAACCTTGTACTTACTTATGAAATCTCTTACTTGACTTGACATAATATCTCCTTATTATATTTTACCCACAAATGGTTGTTTCCACAAGTGGTTCCTTTACGAAGGGATTATTGTACTCAAGGTAGAAAAAAACTCAACAACTATTGAAATCTGCTTCTGATTTTAATCTAACTATTCCATCCTTTATAGATACCCATGTTTGATGGGAAACCCAATCACCACAGTTTACATATGTCTTAATAGTTTGCTTATTATCTAACCAAATTATAGCCTCTGGATGGTGAGAGTGTCCCATTATAATAACATCAACATCATCATTCCACTTTAATATATCCCAAATCCTTCTTAGCTTTCTCTTCTTTAATTTATACTCAACAAACCAAGTTGCCAAATCTAAATTAAACCTTCTCTCAAGCCAGTCATGACAGATAGATATAATCTTCATAAGAAAATCTTTTTTAATGATGCCCTTCTCATACCTATCGCCATGCTCTATTCTTATCAATCTTCCGTTGTCTTCAAATTCATATTTGTCAACAAACTTTAGATTATAAATACTCAATCCAATCAAGCCTTTGAGCGAATACTCATGATTTCCAACTACATAAATTATTTCTTTTGAAAAATCAATAGCTTCAATAATTTCCAAAAACCTTTTAGTAAAGGATGGAATCTTTATAAGATCTATAATGTCACCAGCCAGTATAAGCTGATCATATTCGACCTTTTTCAGAAAGGTTATTAACTCTTCTGCTTTATAGTTTTTGCTACCAATATGTATATCGGAAATAACTACTCTTTGCATATTCTATTCACTGATCTCATGTGTCGATTGTTTCGGCATCATCCGATTCTTCTATCTTACTCTCTTTGGCTTTATTTTCCTCAGCTCTTTGAAGCCTTCTAAGTCTTCCAGAAATGCGCTCTGTTGCAAAAACGATCTCATCTTCATCAAGCTCTTCTGCAAAGAAGTAAAAGATAGCCTTTCCACCATCAGTAAGTCCCGACTCAAGAGTTTCTAGCTTTAGACGTAATTCATTAATTTGAATCATTTCCCTAAGCAGCGCCTGTCCTGACTCAAGAACCTTTGGATCTTCAACTCCATCAATCATCTCTCTAAAATCTTCTAGCCTTGGCATTATATATTCCTAAATGTTTAAAGGTTAACAGTATAGTATTACTACTAATAATATTGTAAAATTTGATTAAGTGTTTATGCTTTATAAATCGTTAAGGTTAAAATGGAAAAAAATCTAAAATTATTATCATCAAAGTTAAAAGAGTATGGAGAACATCAAGCCTCCTTGTCCGTAGATGAGTTGATAAAAAGCATAAGTGAAATACATAATGTATCATTAACAAAAACTAGCAACATGGCCGAATTTGTAGATACGATTGACACCGGGGTTGTTGGAGGTTTGGCAGCTTCTGTGAACCAATCATCACAACCTTCTGGTGGTATGGCATCTTTTATAGATGGCACTCAAGAGCCAGGAACAGATGTTGCTGCAATAGCTGAAACGCCAGAGTTTAAATCATGGGCTAAAATCCTAAATGATTATGACAAAGTGCCAAATCAAGTTGAGAAGTTTCACGAAATACACGAAAAAGTCACGAAAACAGTTTTATCGCCCCTTAAAGGTCATCAGAAAGATCTGCAAGGACAAGGCGCACCAGAACCAACAGAGGCTGCCAGAAACGCTGTTGCCTTCAAATTAAAAGAAGGCGGAAGAGCCGTTAGAACAACAATGGAAATGTCAGAAAGAATGGAGGATAAATTCAAGGTAGCATCCCAAGCTTATATTAGTTCAAAAAAGATTGCATCACCAGACAATTATTTAAATAGCTACTTAACAAGTCTTGCCATAATGGACTTGAATTCCAATGAATTCGGAATAACATCGTTTGCAAAAACAGATGCAGATTTAACAAGAATGCAAAGCATGATAGATCAAGCCGAAAGAGGAGTTTTGCAACATTCTGACGCTATTACAGGCCAGACACGTTGGGGAGCAGCGGCGGGAGCAGGCAATTTAGCATCAAAGGTTAAGCCTGGATATTTTGGAAGAGGAATGGCTATTGTGGGCATTTTGTTTTCTGGACCATTATTGGTAAAAAATGTAATTGAAGCTTGGAACAATGGAAAAACAATTGTTTATGAATTACCTTTGGAAAAATATGGAATATCAAAAGGTGCTGCTCTAACTGGCTTAGGTGCAGGTAAAATCTTAGGACAAGTAAGAAAGTCTATAAGGGAAAACAAAGAAAATCCAGATGCTTTATATGAAATACTAGAAATTGCAAAAACAATATCCGCTTATTGGTTAGACGTTGTTTTCGCAGTAACAAATGCACTTATGGCTATCATAGACATATTAACGATTATCGTAGCCTTTATAGATGGGCCGCTTCCTATTGCTGATGCCGCAGCAGGCGGCATTGGAATGTTGTTATCTTTCGGCCTAATGGGCTTAGAGTTTGGAACAGAGTCCCTGGTCAACAACTATTGGAACGCCCAAAAAGAAAAAATAAAAGCCATAGCAGAAAAGAAGATAGCTAAAATGGCTGGAGGCGAAGATCAGCCAAGTGTAATATCTGGAGCCGAAGCGCCTACTGTTACTTCTGATACATTTCAAGTAGCTGCATCATTAGCGGGCTGATTCCTTTTCGACTTCCTCATCAGAGGTTGTTCTCTCCCACCACAGCAACCACTCCTTTTCCCACTCTTCTTTCGATACCTGCTTAGAGTTACCGCCTTTATAAGAAAAGAAAAACTCAGTCTTTTTATCGCTCATGTTACACCTTTGCTTCTGGTTTAATCTCAATGTTTGCATATTCCAAACGCTTCTTTATATGCTCAGAAATTCTACTCCATCTGTCTCCTAAATCTAGAAAATAAAGTAATTCTTCATCTGATAACTTTTGAATCAATGCTAGCATTTCCCAGGACCGATACCAACTAGCTGTATCTTTAACGTCTTTTAGTTTATCAATCCTGCCTCTAACATCTTCATCCGAAAGAGAATCAGCGGCGCTAATAGCCCGAGTTCTAATCCACGAACACTTGTCGTCCACAAGACTTTCGGCGCAATTATCAATACCAATTCTTTTTATAACAACATTTCTAACAGAAGCGTTTGAATCTGAAACTAGATTCTTAAGCCTACTTACTGGCAAAACCTTAGCCGCTCGCAATCTTGCTCTAGAATCTTTTGATTTCAACGCCTTACGAGAAGCTTTAAGCCTATCTTTTCCAGATGTATAATCAATTGTATAACTCAAGAAGATACCTTCGGCACTCTCTATCAAAACTTTTCTTGCTCTACTGTTATACTGACATAACTCATGAACAACCGTTCCAAGAATTTGACCATAAGAACGATTACTTGCCCTGCCAGGATAGCACAGATAAAAAGGATATCTATTCCAATGCTTATCTGAAACAAGCTTCTTCAACTCTTTGTCAGTTAACTCTGAAAGGTAATTACAAACTCTATCAATTCTTTTCTGTGCGGTATTATGGTCAATTGTCTTATTTGAACTTTTTAAAACATTCAGAAAACTTCTTACAACCTTACTTTCTTTTGTCATTCTTTCCTCATTTTAAGGTTAAAACAAATTATAGGTGTCCACCATAATATAGTCGATGCCAATATGGAGTTACATTTTTATAAAGGTGGAGGCAGAAGTATCTTAAAACCTCCCGCCTCCACCAGCATTATTATTATCCTATATCAATAACTCTTGCCACTCTCTTGTCTTTGTCAGGCTCGATTTTTGGGATTTCCAAAGTCAAAACTCCGTCAGCACAAGAGGCTGTGATTTCATCCTGATTTAGGTATTCGCCTAAAGCAAAAGACCTTTGAAACTTAGATCTCTTAAGCTCCCTTCTTACGAAGGATACATCAGAATATTCATCGTTCTGTCTTTTATCTCCGGACAGTGTCAACACATCGTCCTTTAATTCAACAGCAATATCTTTCTTGGTCATACCTGGAATTGCCGCCTCTATTACGACCCTATCCTTTAAATCAAGGACATTAACCTTTGGATAAGAACCCTTTACAAAAAAGTCGTCCCCAAAAGTTTTAGCTAGTCCAGAGTAACTATCGTTAAAAAATTCGTTAATTAACGAATCAAATGGTGTAATAAGTTCTGCGTGTGAAAAAGCTTTACGCCTTTGTAATCTATTTTTGCTCATACTATCTCCTTTATGAGTTGTTTTAAACTTAGCCTTATAAGGTCTAAGGGTTAAGAGCGCCCAGCATGAGTCACTCTCAAAGTTAATATACTCACTTGCTTTAATAAGTCAAATTATTTTTTTAAATATTGTCTATAATATTCATTCATAACAGCCGTTCCTGTCTGACTAACATTAAGACAGTAACCGGGACCGGGCATTGGGATATAAATAGTATCATTATTAATGACTAAATCACCAGGAACCCCGGTTGATTCATGCCCTAACAATAAGATTGTTTTCTTATCAAACGAGAACTTATAATCATATATGCTTATTGCCGTGTCGCAAAGCTCTATAGCCACTATCTTGTAGCCATTATCTCTGGCATATTTAGAAAACTCTAAAGTATTAGAGAATGATTTTATAGAAACATAGTCATAAAGAGAACCAGATTTTGCTTTTAAAAAACTTCTGTCTGGAACCTTGCCTATGATAAACACTTCTGATATACCAAAACATGCAGCGCTTCTTAATAAGAAGGCTACATTTTCATCAAAATCAAAGCTAATAGCGGCCACAGCAGCAGGTATCTCAACAGAGCTAGCCTTCTTCTTATCATAACGCTGTCTGCGACTATTAGCTCTATGCTTGTCTAAAAACATATTTTCAGCCTACCGAAAGAATTGTTTTTTTCAAGTGTTCATATCGACTATTTTATATACTCTTCCAAATTTAGAAAACTTCTTTCCATTAGAAATAAGTTCTGCCAAACTTAATAAGAAAGCTCCTTCTTCTTCTTTATATCTCTGACTGCTTACTTTTCTAACATTCTCCAACTCTTCTGTCTTTGCTTTCCATATCTTTAAGAAATCAGCTGGAGAGTCTCCGGTTAAAGACTTAAAATATTTATCATAATCAGACAAAGTTGCTGCGCTATTACCCTCTTTTGCAGACCACTCTTTATCTGATTCTAAAACTTTTTTACTTTTAGATATAGAGGATACTACCATAGATTCGTCTGACCTCAAAGACTCAGAAAGAACCCATCCAAAAGAAGTTGTATCACCAACACTTTCTTCATGATAAGAATAAAGCTTATTGATCTTATACTTTTTTATAAAATCATCCACCTTCATTCGTCTCTTCGGCTTTAACCTCATTAACAGGACAAACAGCCTCAACCAAGGTTGTTACAACGCGATAGGGGTCAGCATTACTGTTGGGCCTTCTATCCTCAAAGTAACCACGACCCTGTCTGTCAACTAACCACGGAATCCTAATGGACGCCCCACGATCTGAAACTCCATATCTAAACTCTGATATGTCACAAGTCTCATGCTTTCCAGTAAGCCTTCTGTCCAAGCCTTCTCCGTAAGTTGCCTTTGCTCTATCTACATTCGCAGTTTCAGACAAAGTTTCGCAGGCTGCAACGATATGTTCTACACCACCCTCTGCCCTCATTTGTAAAGTGCTAAAGTTTGTATGTAACCCGCTTCCGTTCCAGTCACCACTTACCGGCTTTGGATCCAACGTAACCTCTACTCTCTGAGATTCTGCAACTCTATGCAACAGAAATCTTGTTAGCCATAAATGATCACATGCAGCAACAGCGTTTATGTTTGGACCGCCAACCTGATACTCCCACTGACCCAAAGCTACTTCTGCATTGATACCAACAATTGATAATCCAGAATTAATACAGGAACTCAAGTGAACTTCTGCAACGTCTCTGCCAGCAACTTTACCCTCTCCAACTGCACAATAATAAGGACCCTGTGCTTCTGGATCAGTTGTTCCAGCAGGCCAGCCCAAAGGTCTGCCCTCTCTCCATAAGAAATACTCTTGCTCAAAGCCAACCGCTGGCAGGCTATCTCCATGCTTCAACATAGCATCAATTAGTCTAGCTCTATAATTAGACTCATGAGGAGTTAAATCTGTATTTAACACATCACATAAAATCAAAACACCACTTGGTCGATTAGAGTCTACGCAAGCAAAGACTGGCCTTAAAACACAGTCTGAATTTACAGTTGTTGCCTGACCTGTACTTGAACCATCAAAACCCCATACTGGAAAGTCTGACAAGTTTAGCTGCCAATTTTCATCTTCTGAATTTACAGTTATAACCCTGGTCTTTGACCTAAGCTGTGGAGTTTCGCCACCATCTAACCATATATATTCGCATCGTAATGTTGCTGTTCCCATTTAATTTCTCCTTCTGTAAATGTAGAAATATTATTTATACTATAATACTCTTCAACTTATATTTTCGAAGGTATTAAAATACCTTTCTAAGTATTTTTCTTCAAGCATAGAATTGAATTCCATATCAAAAAACAAGTTTTTAATCGCATCGCAATTTAATCTCGCCTTTGTAAACTCTATTTGCTCTTCATCTTCTTCTAAGTTCATAAGCTTTATTAACTCATAACTTTTATCAAAAGCCCTTTTAAAAATTGGGTCTTCAAGTCTTTTACTCAACTCCCCATCAGTAGTCAATATTTTTGTTGCAGTCTTTTTGCCAATCCCATAAACCCCAGGAATATTGTCAGACTTATCTCCAACCATAGCCTTCCATGCAACATAATCATAATCCGTATTTTCCCTGTATACTTTAGAAACAGGGTTGTACAATTTTACGTTATCTGGATAACCATTTAAAATCTGAATAAAATCTGTATCGCTTGAGATTATCACGACTTCATCATCATGATGATACTCTTCTATCAAAAAGAGAACAAGATCATCACATTCATGGTCGGGATGATAAACTGTTGTGAGAGGATGATGATCCTTTAGCGATTCAATAATTATTCGCTTCTGCCTTCTAAAAGATTCCCAATAAGCAATCTCGTCTGGATCATCTGTCTCGACCCTCCTATTGCCCTTATAATCTTCAAACATATCTAAACGCTTAGTTGGTCTACCGTCCAGCGGAAAGTAAACCAAATCAGGAGAAAACTCTTCTATTGTAGACCTAAGCGTTCTAAAAAAGTTATATATAATTTGATATTCACCATCTGCGCTGCCGCCTCCCCATTGGAAGCGGCACCTGTGAATCATGTTATAGCCATCAATAATTAATACTTTTCGACTATCTTCTTTATCGAAGCGAGCTAATGTCAACGGAACTCTCCTTAGCGTCATTAATTGTCTTCTTTGTACCATGCACTTCAAACATTACAACAATATCCTTGGTCTTATCTGTAACCTTACATAACGTGCAATCATTACATGTAATATCCTTCTTCTCAGGTACATCATGACGAGCAGGACACAAGACACCTTTTTGTCCAAGAACGTCGATACTCTTAGGAATATCCTCTCCATGAATAGCCACAGTGGTTGACCAACCCATAGCCTTAGCCTTCTCTATATCCTCAAGAGAATTGCATGACGCTCTGAACCACCCCTTTAACGGCTGCGCAGATTCGGATTCCCAATCATGTGTATAGCCAATATTAATCAACCCCTCTTGTTCAACAAGATTACACTCATCAATGGTGCCTTCTACGTCACCAACTATATCGCCAGCAACTCTGTGCCTGACAACCTTACAGTCCTTATCTCTAGAAGCCAAAGCTTCCTTTAAAGTTTTAATTTTAATTCTTCCATCCTCAATCTTTTTACCCAAGATTCTAAGATAGAACAACCCCCAAGCATAACACCCTCCAGTCTTGAATGAACAAGAATCAGGACACGTATCCAACGGAGAATATGATGCAACAATCTTTCCAATCTTTGAATCAGAAGATTTAGATACCCAATGTACTAAACGCATAATTTACTATATACCTTTGTTTGCTCTTTGTTAAGAAAATATACCGGTGCGTTGAAAAAAAACAAGTCTAAAAATAAAAAAAGTAGCCGCAGGCTTTTTGGGCCTACGGCTACTTTTAAAGACTTCTAGCTTTTACTCGCCAAGATATTGGTTAAGGAAATTGCGCAAAGCCTGTGCTTCACGAATAGTGATGCTTACAGACTGATCCTGAATGCGCCAATCATCAGACAACACTGTTACTTCAAGTCGGTTGCTACCTGCTTGCTTGCGGGAATCACCATTTCGAAGATTCATTCTAACACTCTTTGTTCTATGCGAACGATTAATAAACGACATTTTTTAGTCCTCCTTGTTAAAGATCATAATTCGATCTGACTTTGTGGTCGTACTTGTCTTTCGACTTTTATTATTTACAGGTTTAGATTCTGTATCCACTACGGTATCATTAGAATCAAGACGCACCTCTGCATCACGCTCATCGCCTTTGCTCATACACACTCCTTTCAGTGTTTGTTAATTCTCTTCATCAAGAAGAGAAGGATCAAGACCCCAAGATCTATTGAGGCCAATTAAATAAAATGGTTTATTTCGAGGCTTAAAAACAGTAGGCATCATATGAGACGAGTCAGAGATCATGCCTAAAATATCTTCAATTGATTCATTGATTGATTCGTTAATTTCTTCTGCTTCTTCTTCGCCTAAAAAGTTTAACGAACTAAACAGTAAGTTTGCAGACAATAAGGCTCCATCTTCCGGAGAAACTTGATTCTCTTCAAGCACTTCCAGTAAAGAGTTGAAGATTTCTTCAAGACGTTCTTTGCTATCAGAGTTCATCATCCTTCACCTAAAAAGTCTGGCTTATATTCTTCTAAAGAAACAATGTATTCGATAGTTGTGCGATTTTCATCAGCAGCAGCTGTCTTATAAATGATGTTGCAAGTTTCTAAATCTATATCCAAAACAACTCCGCGAGTTGCTTTTTCATCATTAGAAAACTTAACCCTAATAGAATCCCCTTTGCTAAAGTCTTTGATGTAAAAACACCTATATTGGTCAAACGGCTTACCCATTAATTCTTTATCCATAATCTTATCTAGTCCAACATTCTTCATTTTAACCATCCTGCTATCTCGATAGCAACATTACATTGTATATTATATAATTAGCAACTATATAATAGTACTTAAAAAGACTATTCAATACGAGAAGGGTCTTGATATATATCATGCATTCCTGCAATAATAGCTACCATTGTCCAATCATATTTGTTTAGGATAAAGGTCCAAGCATCTTTTGCTCCATGAGGAGCATCAACAATCTTTGACAAAAGGTTATTATCAGAATCTTTGTATAGTACTGTCCATGTCATTCTAACATCCATAGGTTTATATCACTCTTTGTAAATGGTAGGGACGGTGGGACTCGAACCCACAAGGTCTTTGACCGACAGATTTTAAGTCTGTTGCGTATACCAATTCCGCCACATCCCCATTATAGTCATTTGTTAGATAACGTCTACAGTTTTATCATACTGCTCTAACACTTTCTTTTTTACAACCTTATGAAGACCAGGGTTTACCATTAAAGCATTAGGAAGCAAAACATGACGAATATAATTCCGCATGTATGCTGTATCCTTATTGCTTGGGTCAGTAAGGAACGGAACCCCTCTTCTTTTACACCACTCTGTAAGATCATCCTTTCTTGTGGAAAGAAATGGACGAATAAAGTTGTCTCGCTTATATGGAATAAGTCTTGAGTTTCCATGAAGAGAGGTGAAAATCCATGTTTCAACAGCATCATCAAGATGGTGACAAGTGATGATTGGAATTGGAGGAATCCGATGCTGATGATGCCAGCTTGTGAACCACCCATAGCGTTCTGACCGCCAGTAAGCCTCTCTGGACTCCCCTGGCCCAATCTCCCTTAGAACGCCGCCTGTGACGAGAGGAACGCCTCTATCGTCGCAGTATTTACGAACGAACTGCTCTGCAACTTGAGCATGATCTGTTCCGTGGTTAAAATGCAGGGCAGTTATTTCTCTTTTCGTATTATTGGAAAGGAAGTCGATAGCCGCCATACTATCCGGCCCGCCAGATATAGCAATAGCGATTTTATTTGGAATGTTACCAAGCAGTTTAATCATAACAAATTCTCGCACTAAGGCTTACTGTTGAATAGCCGATGCCAAAATGGTATTTAGAATTATGGAATATTTTATTAAAGGTAAATCTTATATCTTTTTAGTGCATAACCCCACCGTCGTCACCTCCCGAGTAAGAAGATACGACCATAGCTGATATAATCTTTTCAATAGCTTCGAGTCTTTTTGACTCGACCTCTGTTTTTACTTGCAAGAACAGATATTGTCTTTGTAATAGCTCAAACTCTTTTGTGTTTAGCCCAAAGGCCCGCTCTGTTGAATTTTTATTGATTTTAAACAATAAATAACTCAATATAGTTAGATTAAAAAAAGAGGTTAGAAAAAAAATAGTAGGCAATAATATCGTAAGATATGTTGAGTTATCCATATTTAGTCCAAATATTCTGATATAGCTTCTTTTATAAGATCTAAATCTTCAACGTCAAGAGCTTCAATTAAAATGTCAGATATTCCTGCTTTAAATTCTTCATTTTTTGAATTTACAAGAATACTTTTTAAATCCTCTAGAGAAGAATACTTAGCATTAGGCACTGATTCGTCTTCATTAAAGCATACTTCATCATAAGAAGGTTCACTAAGATCGCCCCCTACGCTATACAGCTTGTGAATTAAAGAATCAATTTCTAAAGATTCTTTAATCAACTCCATTTCAAACAATTCTTTAGATAATTTTATCAGGTCTTCTAACAAGGTCTTCTCCGTTTCTATTACTTAGGCAACATGTCTTTGTAAACCGTTGCTTCAATTTAGCTTAATTGAATAATAGAAGCAGTTTATGTGTAAGTTTAAGAGAGTTATGTTAGTAAAAACCATATTAAAAATTTCTATAATTTTCATATCTTTATTTATAATAACAAATAAATATATTGTGGACACAGAAGAGCTTGTCGAAAAGTCTGTCGAAAGCTCATATGTTCAACGAGAACACGTTCCAAATGAGGTAAGAAAAGTTGAAACTTTACCATACATAGAGTCGATAGGAAAGGTTCCTTTAACACGTCCTGTTTTCAAAACAAATATAAAAATTGAACATTAATTTTCAATCAAAGAAGTTTGTCTTTCAAATGCTGCGTAAGCATCACAATGTATCTTATCTACAAACTCTAGAAATAAATCCGAAGTAGGAAATACTATCGTAGATACAATAGCGCCACCCGTTGGCTTTGCTATACAGAATGTCAACACCGGAAATGGTGCTGGCTCAAAGTCGTTTCTTCCAACAGTTGAAACAAAGCCTTGCATATCTTCTTCGTCAGAGCCGAATGGAATTGTTAACAATATTCTTCCACCAAGATTTTGTTGCTCTTCCCATATTGATTGGGGCGTTTCTTCATTAAGCTTTGAAGCAAATGTCATTTTATTCTCCTATTTTTATTTTATCAATTAAAAACAAAATGGGATAAGCTGAAATTTCAGATAACTCAACTATTTCCCAATTAGCTATATCATTGATTACTTCTTCATATTCTGATTTTTTAAAACTTCTATATCTATGATAAAAGCTAAGACCCTGATTGACAGCTCTAATGGCATCGCCACGGCGGGGCCAAGTCTTTCCAACCTTTGTCCACTTCTTTTTTGATACAGATGATAAATATAATTTCGTTTTCAAATGTCTTATTTTATATCCAAGAATCTTTTCTTTTTTCATGGCAATCTCTATAGAGATTGTACCTATAAAAGAAACTATATTTACTTATTTTCTTTTGTAATTACACTTCCTATAACTCCAGAAAACTCTTCATTATTTAACTTAGACGTATGATTATTTAAAGCTTCTTTTATAAATTTTGAAAATCTTTTATGAGAAAACCTTTTAAGACCTTCGTGTTTTTTAAACCACTCTACGAAATCTTCATCAAGATCAAAATGAAGGGTGCTAGTCCCGTTGTCATTTTCAATGATTTTTGAAATTTTAAGTCTGGCTATATGTTCTTGGTTAGACATGTATCTCTTTCCTCTGTGAAAATTTCATATAATGATCTTGATTCTTTTGTTAAAGATGCAAGCCCCAATTTCTTTTCCCACTTGTCTATTACCGCAACACCTTCTTTTACAGAAGAATAATCAACCGCTTCTAATTCAACAACGTCTCTTCCGTCCGAAAGAGTATAGTAAGAAACGTCACAATCTTCAAAGTTCCAAATCCAAGCCTCTTTGTAAACTTGAAAAGATCTTTCATAACTGCTAAGTGTTAAAAACTCTACTATTGCAGAATCTTCGTTATCAGTAACATTTAAATTGATTTCTTTTCTAACAACATTTTCTCGCTCTTTGCGCTTTAATGTTAGCTCATATCGACCGCCGCCTTTTCTAAAGCGAACAAAGTCATTACCATTACCGTTAGGCTTAGTGTAATAATCATCACATGACACTACATATATTACCTCTGGCATCTCTATGTCTTTAGCCTTTGCAACGACAACTTCTATTCTTTTTAAGAATTCTTCCTTGGACAATTCATGTGCCCAATATTTATATTCTATTTCTTTGTAATCCATACAAAACTCCTAATATTGTTTATAAACAGCCAAGTCATTTTCTACAATATAATCATTTATACAAA
>Ga0098040_1000323_pt1 | contig 22435 bp, 8 predicted proteins | sample 7_EtaG_FD_75065 | JGI IMG/M metagenome (GOLD analysis project Ga0098040, IMG submission 75065) | Marine viral communities from the Subarctic Pacific Ocean - 7_ETSP_OMZ_AT15161 metaG | ecosystem: Environmental > Aquatic > Marine > Oceanic | place: Pacific Ocean | collected 2015-01-08
TCTAATAATAGAAAACTAATGAATGTTCCATTTGATGAGCACCCATACTCAGCTTTAGCCGCTTGGTTTAAAACTGATGAAGGAATGGAAGTTTTCTCAAGTATCGAGAAAAGATTAAAATAATCTAACTGTAGATGCAGTCGCTCTACGGAGCGATTGCAAACTACAAAATTTAATCATATGGAAAAAAAGAAATCAAAAGGTTTAGGAGATTCAATAGAAAAAATAACAAAAGCAACTGGGATAAAACAAGTTGTAGAGAATATAAGTAAAAACCTTGGAAAAGGTTGTGGTTGTGCAAAAAGGAAAAATAGTTTAAATAGATTGTTCCCTTATAATAATAAATAGATAATATGGTTAATGTAGATACGGTTTATCAAAGAGTTTTGGCTCTAGCAAATAAAGAGCAAAGAGGTTATGTAACTCCACAGGAGTTTAATTTATTTGCTAATATGGCTCAATTGGAAATATTTGAACAGTATTTTTATGATTTAAACCAATGGAGTAGAAAGGTAGGTAACGATACTACGTATGGTAGTATGATAGAAAAACTTGAAGACAAAATAGAAATATTTCTTGAGGTTGCTGGGCCAGGTGCTATTACAGGTACTTGGGGTGTAGCTGGTTTTGATCCAACAGTTATACTTATACCGTCTTACGTCCATACTATCACAAGGGTTGAATGCGCTCCAGATGGAGTATCCCAACCGTTTCGAGAAGCTGTTAGATTAAATAATAAAGATTTTAATGAAATAGCAGCGACCTCGTCTAAACTACCTCTATTAAAATCTACTGTTAATTCCCCGGTTTATAATACTAGAAAAGAACAATTAAGAATTAACGATGGTAATAGTACTGGAACAGGAATGATTGATCCTGCTTTAACAAATGTGGCCGCGTTTTATATTAGAAAACCGCTAGATGTTATTTGGGGTCATGTTGTTATAAAACAGGGTGGTGGTAAGGCTTTGTATAACGCTGGTACAACACAACATTTTGAGTTACATATGTCAGAAGAAACTGAGTTAGTTTATAAAATACTAAAACTTGCTGGTTCAGCAATGAAAAGAGAAGATCTACAGCGTGGCGCGGCTGCTGAGGAAGGTAATTTAGTTCAACAACAAAAACAATAAATAAATGGGTATATTAAATACAACTGAACAAAACTATTATAATTCTCCTAGTTCGCATGGTAATTATCAATTTGTTTCTTTACAAGACATCATTAACCAATTTATGATTGTATACGTTGGAGATGAAAAAGTAATAAGTAAAGCTAGTAGAACTGATGTATCTTTTCATGCACAAAGAGCTTTAGCAGAATATTCTTTTGATACATTTAAATCTTTTAAAAATACAGAGTTCACAATACCAAACTCTTTAAAAATGACGATGCCACAAGACTACGTTAGTTATACTAAAATAAGTTGGATAGATGGTTCTGGTATAAAACATCGTATATATCCAACTAGATTTACATCTGATCCAGAGAATCCTTTCCAAGCTAGTGATGGTGAGTATAAATTAACCGCCACTGCGTTATTAAATAATACTTTAAGTATTGCTGTTTTAGACAGTGAATATAAAAATATAAAAGTTGGAATGATAGTTACAGGTCCTTATATACCACTAAATACTTATGTACAATCATCGACAAACGCAGCTGGTATAACAACTGTAGGATTATCTGATATAACGGGATTAATACCTGTTTTACCAACTATTCCAGCTCCATCTATAACAGCTGCTGAAATAATATTAAACTTTGAAGATCCTACTGGAGAGTTAGTACATGATTCTGATTATACTGAAATTATAGAGTTGTTATCTTGGAATACCACAGATTTTAAAGTAACAGCTAGTGCTACTAGTGATTTCGATAATATTGAAGTTGGAATGATGGTTAGTCATAAATACTGGCCATCATCAACAACAGTTGTTAATGTTAATAAAGTTACCGGGGTTTTAGTTTTAGATCAACTACCTCTTTTACCTCAAGTATTACCTTTAGGTGAGATAACTTTTATATCACCAAATGCAACATCAAGAACTTGGGCTAGTTATAGATCTGCTAGTTCAACCTCAAGTAATGATGATTACAAAGATGATACTTACTGGCCCTTATCAGGAGAAAGATATGGTATAGAACCAGAGCATGCTAATTCAAATGGAAATTTTTATATTAATGAGCAATCTGGTAAAATACATTTTAGTTCTAATTTACTTGGAAAAACTATTATATTAGATTATATAAGCGATGGTTTGGGTACTGATGAGGAAATGAAAGTACATAAATTTGCTGAAGATGCAATGTATAAAACTATAGCTTATGATATTATGTCTTATAGAAGAAGCGCGCCTGAGTATATAATACAAAGATTTAAAAAAGATAAAGTAGCCGCCGGTAGAAAGGCTAAATTAAGATTATCTAATATTAAATTAGAAGAATTAACTCAAATTTTAAGAGGGAAATCAAAACAAATTAAACACTAATATAAATGCCGGAAATAAAGCATAATTTTACCAGTGGTAAGATGAATAAGGATCTTGACGAGAGACTTGTTCCTAATGGAGAATATAGAGATGCGTTAAATCTACAGGTTTCAGTTTCCGAGGGATCTGATGTTGGTGCTATTGAAAATATATTGGGAAATTATAATATAACTCCCAATTATTTCGATCCAAGCGCCAAGTGCATTGCTAGTATTGCTGATGAAAAATTAGACAAGTTATATTGGTTTGTCACTAGTTTGGTTATGGATAGAATAATACAATATGACGTATCCACAGGCGTGGTTACGGATGTTGTTAGAGATCCTAATTTTAATTGTTTAATGTTTAGCGGTGCGAATAGAATTATTACTGGAGTTAATGTGATAGATGGTATGTTATTTTGGACAGATAATAATTCGGAACCAAAAAAAATAAATATAAATAGATGTATTGCTGGAGATAGTGGTATTGCTGGTTCCCAAACTCTCCTAGTTAATCTTGATAGGGGTATTGGTCCAGGACTTATTGTGGTGCCATTACAAGAGAGTCACATTACTGTTATTAGAAAATCTCCAAAAAATCCACTAACAATAACGCCAAAAACAAGTAGAGATCCACTTGTTAATTACTCTGGTATTTTTTATACTGCTACTGAAGCACTAGGTGTTCCAAACGGGTCTTCTATAATAAACTCTGTACCACCAAACATAACAGCAACAAATCACTATGATATGTCGGGTGTTGAAATAGGAGATTCGGTATACTTAATAATAAATACAGATCTTACTGGTAGTAATACTTTTTCATTAGATGCAACTAGTTATGCTGTAGGTAAAAAAGTTTATCTAAAAGAATTTGATTCAGATTCAATTGGAGGTACAGTTTCGTTACCACCAATTCCAACTACAGACTATAGAATAATAGCAAGAATAGAGGCTTGGGTTGGTATTCCTGGAACTAGTTTAATCTCTGCTGCGCCAGCTAATTCTGCAGCTTCCGCATGGCCGATTTCAGCCGCGGGTACTGCCCATTTGAAATTAAAAATTCTAACTATTGACGGTTATCCACCACCGCCAGATCCAAATGTTAATGGTGGTGTGTTACCGTGGGTTATAGACGCCTGGGATGACGAGCAAAACTTATTTGAATTTAAATTTCCAAGATTTTCTTATAGATATAAATATGAAGATGGTGAGTACTCGACATTCGCGCCTTTCTCTAATATAGTTTTTCTACCTGGCTCATTTGATTATCATATCAAAAAAGGTTACAATCTTGGCATGACCAATAGATTGACTTCTATAGATGTAAAAGATTTCGTAACTCAAGATATGCCTGAAGATGTTGTTGAGTTAGATCTTTTATACAAAGAAGATGGTTCACCAAATATATATGTAGTTGAGACATTTTCTCCAATCGATGAGATTCCAGTGGGTGCTGCTACTAATAATTGGTATGCTAATAGTGGTGCTGGCGCACCACATGGTCAGTACACCGTTACATCAGATACTATATATGCTATTTTACCGTCTAATCAACTTTTAAGACCATGGGATAACGTACCAAGAAAAGCGTTAGCACAGGAAGTCGTTGGAAATAGATTAGTGTATGCAAATTATATACAGAATTTTGATTTAAAATCTGGAGTTACTATTAAAGAATATTATCCTGACTTTACTGTAGCTATTGGTTCTTTTATTGTAACACCTGTTACAGCTGGGTTTGGATTTAAGTCAATAAAAACCTTAAGAGATTATCAAGTTGGAGTTGTGTTTATAGATGAATATGGTAGAGAAACACCTGTTTTATCCAATGAAACCGGGACGACAATGTTGAAAAAGAATTTCTCTGCTAGTCAAAATAGATTTGATATAGCTTTTCAAGCTGGTTCTCAATTTCCACCAAACATGAAATATATGAAGTTTTTTGTAAAAGAAACTTCTGGAGAATATTATAATCTAGCTATGGGTAGATATTATGATGCTGAAGATGGTAATATATGGTTATCATTTCCATCAACAGATAGAGCTAAGATTGATGAAGAAAGTTTTATAATACTAAAGAAAGGTTCTGATAGTAATATTCCCGTTACAGAACCAGCTAGATATAAAGTTATAGCAATAGAAAATGACGCTCCAGATTTCATTAAAACTGTAAAAATAAGAATTGATCAAAAAGATCACTCTTATATAGCTGCAACTGGACAAGATCTATTTGGTGCTGATATGACAGAGGCCCCTGGCGTTGGTGATGATTATTTTTCCATGTGGTATAGTCCGTTTATGTCAAGTAGTAGCGCTAGGTTGCAAGATATCATGAAGGATACTGATGATCAAATTTGGGTGGATTTCGAAATGAGCACTGCTGGTTCTGGTAGAACATCTAATAGATATAGAGTTACACAATTAGAATGTGATTATAATCCAGCAGTAATTGGTGGTTTACCAGTTGTTGGAAGTGCTGCCGCAAAGTATTACTTTAAAATAGAAGGTATCTTTGGTGATGACATCAATTTCATTTGTGATGATCCAACCGGAGTAGCTGCTACACAAATTAATGAAGGCGCTAGAATAAATATATATAGATATAAAGTAGAAAATAGACCACAATTTGATGGTAGATTTTTTGTAAAAATATTAAATGACGACATATTTACAAAGTATGTTAGCTCGTCATATGCGGCTCTGTCTAACGACTTTAAAATAGTTTCATCTAAAAAGATATATGGATTACAAGATAACGTATTAAATAAACACGCTTATGATCACAAGATACTTACTGGACATGGAGCTGAGAATTTAACACCAGAAATAAGTGCTTTTTTATATAACTATAATGACCTTGGTTGGGCTGGGGGATCGTATCTACCAACCCCTCATCTCGCGGGTACTGGTTGGGGTGAAAAGAACGATGGATCACTCGGCCATTTTCCAAATGTTGGAGGTACAATTACTGATCCAACATTAGTTACCGCGTATTCACATTTGTATGGAGTACATGAACATGGTAGAGTTCCTGATAAAAATAGATTCCAAGCTTGGTTTAATAAATTTAGATTTTTCGACGCTCACGAGTGGGGTTCAGATGCTGGGGGTCTTAATCCTTGGGTTGGAAGTGGATCTATAGCATGGGATGGTCTTTGGGAAAGTAGTGAGTTTGTTTTTGCAGCAGGACTTCCTACTGGATTAAATCCTCAGGGTAACACACCAACTAATTTTGCAGTTCATGGGTTTGGTTTTCAGGTAGCGAATGTTGGTACTTCTGGCGCTTTCTCTAACCCTTATGGTAGCATGTATGAGAATATGCAAGATATTATGTTTACCGCACCATCCTATGGTTATATGCCAGCTGTGAATTGGGTAAAGGATAATTCTTTTTGGTTTCTAGATGGTGGTAGGCATCAAATGAAAAGAATAGTTGATAATGATATGGGAGGTGCTGGTGGGGTGCAGATGGGTTGTGGTGGTGGATCGTTAAACACCAATCTTGGTGCTAACTTAAATGGAGTATTTCCTTCAACACTTGGAGTTGGTTGGCATATTGGTAGTCCTGGTGGATTAGGAGCTGCTCCAGCTTCAGTTGGTGGACAAGGAAATCCAAATCCAGCTGTAAACAGTGGATGTTGGTGGGGAGAAAATTTGACTGGTGCATCTGGCACCAGATCCTCTACTAATGTTCATCCGGATGGTTGGACACAAGATGGTCATAAATCTTTAAGTAGCGATAATTTTCTATTAAACTTAGGACACGGAGGTATTTATACTGATCAATGGGTACATAATCCCCTCACCGCAGCAAAATATAATACAATTGTTGATTTTTACGATTTAAGAAGTGGTGGTAATCCAAATCATCCTTTAGAAACTGATTTTATCTCAAAATTAATTCCAGGTACAAGATGGAGATGGGCTGAAGACCCAGCACAAACTACTTATATTGTAGGTGGTGCGGTAGAAGAATATGGAGCTTTTAGATACATGGGATTACCCCATTCCGCATTAGGGAGAGATCATCCATTTGGTCATGATAGTTGGAATATGCCTATAGGTACTGGTAGTCATCCCGATGCACCCGCTATTGCGGCAAGTATGGGGGCAGGTTGGAATGCGGTTAATGGATTTACTAATCCAGCGAACCATACTAAAAACTTTATATTCAGTAACGAAGATACTAGTGGAGGTGCAGGAGGAGTTGGGGGAGGTAATTGGTTGCCAGTAAGAAAACAGTATAATTGGATTGATGGTGATGAGGATATGATAGTTAACGATGGATATAGTATTTCTGTTACAACTCCATCCGCTGGTACAACAGCTCAGAACACTACTACTAATTTAGATAATTATTACTTGGAGTTAGATTCTCTTATTGGTGCTAATACTGGTGCTGGCCCTCCAAACGTAGCGATACACAAAGGTTTGGTTTTATATTCTGCTACCGGGGTACAAGATAGTTGTGATGCTAATGATCCATCTTCACCTGATTGCTCTGCCGCGGCTATTAATTTTGCTTCAGGGCAAGCGAACATAAATTATCCAACGGCTGCAAATACTTTTTGGCAAGAATATATAACTGATCCAGGTGGCTTGGCTAATTCTATTAAATGGCAACCTTTATTAGTTAAACAGATCGCATATGATGCGGCTACTGGTAAGTATCATGTATACTTAACTGGCTATAGGAGAACAATGACAAAGTATGATACTATAAATCCTAGTACAAGTTCAACTCTAGTATTTAAGCAACCAAAAATGAACGGTTTTAGTTCAAATTTTGTTGAAAACTTCCATTGGATGGCTTGGAAATGGAATAACACTGCGGGTTCTCCTTGGAATCCTGCTAATTTTAATGGACCGTTGATTTTTGAAAGAGGGCACCCAAACGATCCAAATGTGTGGACTCACTTTGAACATGGTCATGGTTTTAACGTTGGTGAATATCCAGATGAAGATGTTAGACTTTTTGATGCTGTTAGTTATACTATAGAAATACTAGAACCACTTGGTGATATAGAAACTTACGCTGATGATCCAGCTATATGGGAAACAGAACCAAAAGAAGTTTCAGATTTAAATATTTATTACGAAGCTAGTGGTTACAATCCTATGATATTAGATGGTACGACTAAATATACCGCAATACCAAATGGATCAACAGTAACAAGACTTGGTGGTATTGGTATGATGCCTAATACCACCACTACACTTATAACTGGTATTAATAACGATCAAATAGTTGTAACTGATCCTTTAAATGTTACTGGTTCAATATGTACTAATGGTCTTTTAGGTTGTCCTGCTAATGGTGTTCCAAATTCAACTAATATTGGAGATACTTTAAATATAACTAAACTAGACGGTAGTATCATGACCGCAACTGTTATGGGTTTTCCAAACCCTCCAATAAATATAGGTGGTGAGAATTTTAGAGATGCCGTTACAATAAACACCAATCTTTATAATGAATCTTACTCTCTTAATTGGAGTAATTGCTATTCATATGGAAACGGAGTTGAATCAAACAGAATTAGAGATTATTTTAATTTACCTTTTATTTCTAATGGAGTTTTTGTTTCTGCAACATTAGGGGAACAATATAAAGAAGAAAGAAGAACTAATGGTTTAATGTATTCAGGTTTATATAATTCTATAAGCGGTGTGAATAATTTAAATCAATTTATACAAGCTGAAAAGATAACAAAAGATATAAATCCTAGTTACGGAAGTATCCAAAAACTTCATGCTAGAGATACAGATTTGGTAACATTGTGTGAAGATAAAGTTTTAAAAATATTAGCAAATAAAGACGCTGTATATAATGCTGATGGAAACACTCAACTTACTGCAACCGCAAATGTTTTAGGACAATCAGTTCCATTTGTAGGAGAATACGGTATATCTACAAATCCAGAATCATTTGCATCGGAATCTTATAGAGCATATTTTTCAGACAAAGTTAGGGGTGTTGTTATGAGATTATCTAAAGATGGATTAACTCCTATATCTAGTCATGGAATGAAAGATTGGTTTAAAGATAATTTAAAAACCGCTGACGTTATTCTTGGTAGTTACGATGATAATAAAGATCAGTATAATATAACGTTAAATTATGGAGCTCAAGGGACGCTTCTAGGAATTCAAGGTCAAGTAATAGACACGTGCAAGGGGAGAAGTGATATTGATACAGGGACTTTTATTCTAACAACCATCCCTGATCCTGGAGTAACACACAATCTTTTAACTTGGGTAGATTACTACACTGATACTACAAATGGCATATCAGGACAAGATATTAGAGATTTTAAATATGAATACCAATCGGTTGCATGCGACAATAATACTCTCGCCTCTCCTTGCTGCTCGGTTCCTGGAACTCCAGCAGGACCTCCTGGTACTTGGTATGCGAAAAATACTCATATAGGATTTGGTTGGTATCCTAATGGGATAGGTGATTGTAGTGGACCAATTCTAAATCCCAACGTATCACCACCTCCTCATCAATGTGGGTGTTATAATCCAAATGGTCAAACTACATGGGGGTCGATAGCGCCACCGTGGTTAGCGCTAGGTGGATTTGGTAGTAGTACGTATTTTGTGTGGGATGATATTCTTACTCAAACAATGGCAAATTTACCTGCCGCTGGTGTTACTATGAATACAAATATATCCGATTATATAACAATAATTGAAGATTATTATCAATCATTAAATCCTCAAGCGCCTAGACCGCATTTGGAATGGTGCACACAGGGTAGCCCTTGTCTTTGTGATGGTCCAAATCCACCTCCTTCGCAATTGGGAAATTCGTTATTATCGAAGACATTAACGTTTAAAGAAAATGTTAAGGGTTGGACTAGTTTCAAGTCATTTATACCTGAGCACGCGGTTAGCTGTGCTAGTCAATATTTTACTTTTAATAGTGGTAATTTATACCAACATCATCACATGTTGCCTAGTAGAAATAATTTTTATGGACAACAATATCAATCTAGTTTTAAAGTTTTAATGAATGACGGCGCTGGTTCTGTTAAGAATTTCCAAACAGTAAACTATGAAGGCTCTAATACTAGAATTAGAAAATTTACAACTCAAAATGTTACAGATATTTATGGTGTTACAACAACGTATAATGATAAAGAATATTATAATCTAACGTCTAGACCAGGTTGGTGGGTACAAAAAATACAAACAGATCTTCAACAAGGGGCTGTTCCAGAGTTTATAGAAAAAGAAGGTAAATGGTTTAATTATATAAAAGGACCATTCTTAAATGATTGGGCAATGCCTCAGTTTGATGAATTTGCCGCCCAGGGTATTGGTGGTTTTGAGGATTTTAATCCTAACATTGAGGTGATAGGTTGTATGGATAATACTAGTATGGTTAACTTTAATCCACTTGCAAATGTTCCATGTCAAGATGTTAATGGGGTGTTTAACGGTACCGCTGCAGATGCTAATGGGGTTTACACTTGTTGCGAACCTTGTATATATGGTTGCATGGATCCAACTTCAAACAACTATAATCCTGCAGCGACATGTGATGATGGTAGTTGCTTTATTCCAGGTTGTACAGATCCTACTGCTATTAACTATAATCCATTAGCTAATGTTGATGATGGTAGTTGTATATTACCTGTTTGTGGCTGTATGGACAATACTCAAGTTTTTGGTGAAGATGCTAGTTTCGGATATGGCGGTGGACCTATTGGCTTTTTAGTTAATCAATATCTTAATTTCAATCCATTAGCTAATTGTGATTGTGATTGTGATTGTGCTCCTGGTATTGATGTTGCCTGTTGTGACCCAGCTATATATGGATGTATGGATCCAACTGCTTTAAACTTTATGCCATCAGCTAACATACAATCAAACGTGCCTTGTACTTCATATATTGACGCTAACGGTATTTTACAATGGCAACAAAACTATTGTGATTGTTTAGATTTTATTTATGGTTGCACCGATTCTATAGCGGATAATTATGATCCTACCGCGACTATACCTTGTGATGCTAGTGGAACTGGACCTGGTAATAATGAGTGTTGTACCTACACTATTTCTGGTTGTATGGATATTAATTCCACTACTTATGATCCTACGGCTACAGTTGATGATCCATTACTTTGTGAGTATGCGGGTTGTTTAGATATTACAGCATCTAATTATGGAATGTTCGATGTAAATGACAGTATGACATATACTTATGGGGGTACGACATATACTATATCTGATATAACTAGTTCTTGTATCTCTTGTTGTGAATACGATGTTTTAGGATGTACAGATCCAACAGCAACTAATTACGATCCTACAGCTACAGTTGATGATGGTAGTTGTATTTATAGTGGCTGTACAGATCCAAACGCGATAAATTACTCTGCTACCGCCACTGTTGATGATGGTAGTTGTTTGTATACATGTACAACTTGTGAGAGTAATATTATCCCTACTATAGCTAATTTGTGGAGTATGGATCCATCATCATACACGCCAATTACTAATATCCCAACGACAAACGTAGCGCCAGGAGTCGTATTTTCAGATTATTCACAGGGTGTTCTTTATTATACTGATCCAGGCAACGGAATTAGCAACCTCCCTATAATTGATATGTATGTTGAAACCACGAATTGTACTGCGTGTGAACCACCGTTTTACAATGGACCACCTGTTTGTCCTGGGCCTAATTCAACTCCACTTGCACCAACATGCATAATGGGTTTAACTGGTGCGGGTCAAACCCCTAACATATTGTTACATTGGAATGGAGCTTTACCTGGAATGTCGGTTGGTGTAGGAAGTTGTTCAACAATGGGAGGGACAAGTGGTATGTGTCGACAAATAGTTGTAGGACACCCAATGTACACACAATGTACAACCCCTCCTATTCAATCAGGGACTGTTGTATTTGAAGTGTTTGATGGAAGTGGTAATTATTGTAATGGTTGGCCGAGTTGGGATGCTATGATAACAGCTCTACAAGCTGCTGGATATCCAGTTGCAGTTGGGACTACTCATTACGGAATGCTTAATGGTACTCTACTATCAAACCTTGATCCAAACCATCTTCACAATCAAATGCAACAACCTTCTGCTGCTTATCCATTAGGAAACACAGATATGCAAATATGGATTGATGAAAGTATGAATTGTTTAGCAGAGGTAGTGACAACAACACCAAATCCACAGGGATGCCCACCTGGAGCAAGTGGACCATAAAAATAAATAATAAATATGCCCATATTACAACTAAATTTTAATTATCCAATAAACGATTCAGCTCAAATTGAAGACGCGGTTTTTGTATTTCAAAATATGAATAATCAAGCTAATTTTAGTGTTGATATAGCTCCAAGCGCGGTGTTTCTTGGGAATATATTAAGTATAAATAATCCTAATAATCTAATTGGGCAAGGTCAAACTTATATATGGGTTTACCATCCCGCCCCCCCACCGGCGATTTGGGCTTTGCTTAATCCTTCTTCTGATTACATTATGTTTCAAAAACATAGGTCACCAGGTGTATCTGGGGTTTTAGGTTATTATGCTGAAATGGAATTTAGAAATAATTCAACTAAAAAAGCTGAATTATTTTCTGTTGGTTCAGAATGTTTCGAGAGTAGTAAATAAATAAATAAATAATTATGGCAGGAGGATACGGTAGTTCATCAGGTAGCGAGTCAGGAGGTAGAGGTCCATCTAGCGGAGGAGGTGGTAGATCAAATAATTATAACAATGGTGGAAGTGGAGTTGCTCCACCAGGATTTCACTATATGCCAGATGGAACTTTAATGGCTGATCAAGATCATCCAAAAATCATATACAATATGAAGGGTGATTTTGATAAGCATATTAGCGTGAATGGTAGCGCAAGAGATATAATAATATATGGAGAGGAAGGCGCTAGTTTTGATTTAGAAATAGTTGATGAAGATGGTAAGTATTACGATTTTAATACGCGGACATTTGAATCTTCTGTATCAAAATTAAAAAATACAACAATTGGCCAAGAACAATCTAGTATTATTAACGTAGTATTTCCAGTTCCAACTAAATTAATCACCTATACAGTTAGAATGATGGTTAATAGTAGTTGTGGTCTTGTTGAACTTGCTGAGCCAAAAATAGTTAAAAGAGGTGATGGTTCTATATGGCACAATGCTTGTTATAGTGGTGTGGGTGGTATAATAGAAAGAAAAATATTTGGTAGCACTGGTAGTACTTTTGAGTTAAGTTGTATAGCGCCTAGTTTAAGCGATAGTGGTGAAGCTTGGGTTACAGCAACGCCAAGATATGGTTATTCAACAGGTGCTCAAACCAAAGCAACTTGTAGTAGAAATGAAGATTTTGTTTTAAACTTTTCAATAACTTTAACCGCTACTAGTGGTAAATCAATTAGAGTTATTAGAGATCCAGACATAAATGATCTATGTGCCGTCACGTTAATTACAATAGGCCCTACCCCGGATACTGTAAGTGGTGAGGAGTTGTACCCTAGGGTAACCGCAACTGATACTGTAAATGGAGCTGTAACTAGTGGTACTACAGTTACAATGGATACTGCAGTTGCTTCTAAAATGAAGGTTGGGGATAGAGTAACTGGTAACACTGCTTTAAACGCTGTTACGGCAACAGTTGTTTCGTTAGATTCTACATACGCCTTTACACTTTCTACAGCTATAGCTATAGCAGATGGAATAACCCTTAGTTTTAGTAGAGCTACACATCATAAATGGCCTGTTACTAATTTACAAACTATAGGAGAGGGGATGATAGTTGATCCTAGCTCTACAACTGGTGGAAATTTTTACGCCAATTCCACAATAGCTAGTTGGCGAGAAACAACTTCAACTTTAATACAGCAAAAACAACATTGTGGCTCATCACCACCACAACTAGCGATAACAAAAGTAGTGGCAGGATCCTCAGCGGTTGAAGATGGTGATACTATTACTTATAGTGAAGAAAATCTACTTGGAGATGGTAGAGAAATATCAGCTAATAACGGTAGTGTAGCTTTTTCTCCGGCTCAAGAACTAACTATAGCTAGTGATGCTAACGTTAAGATTTACGCCTATGGCGCTTCTCAAATAAAAAAAATGACACATATGGATGTGTCGCTTAGTAATATAAAAGTAACGCCAACTGAAATAACAACAACAATAGACGATGCTAGCGCAACGGGTGAAGCATCATTAAATGATTTTGACGTAGATAGTGTAACTGGTATAATGGATGATGTCAGTGTTGTTAGTGGTGCTAGTATAAATGTTAGTAGTGGTGAACCAAGAGTGACGGCAATAAGTAGTAGTAATTTAACATTAACACCAGGTAGTCATGTTGTAACAAATGGAGAGACATTAACTTTTACTGGTGCTAGTAATATTATAACTATAACTGGTATAATAAGTATAAATAATTTTACAACGAGTGGTGGGGGAAAATTGTATTTTGATGTAGAAAGGTTCTTATACTCAGCTTAAAGTAAAAAAATGATAAAAAGTGTAACTATAAAAGAATAAATAAATAATAAAATTATGGCAAGAAGTAGAGTTAAACCGTTACGAAGAAGTCCTATAAGAGCTTTTGTTAAAAAACAAAAACGTAGTCCATTTAGCTACTCTTTTAAGCAAGGAGCACAAGATTTTGACCAAAATTTTTTAAAACCTTTTGGAATGTGGGGAGAGGGTGGAATTTTTGGAAAGGAAAAAGACACGACGGAGGAAGATTTAAAAAAATCACAAATTAGTGATGCTTTCAAGAAGTTTCAAGGCTTAGGAGATGATGCGAGTAAAAACCTTGCGGAAGGTATTAATATGAAAACCCGAGATGTGAAAAATGCTTTTGCTGGATTAGGCACGGATTTTAAAAACACTTTTAAAGATATAAAAAATCCATATGCAGAAATAGATGAAACTAACTTTGCGGAAGATTTAACTGTTAATACTCAGGCTGCTAAATTTGAAAAAGAAATGGCTCAACAATCTCAAGCTAATGTTATGCAGGGAATGGCTGGAGCTGCGGGTGGTTCTGGTATAGCTGGGCTTGCTCAAGCTATGGCGAATCAAGGAGCTCAAACCGCTAGAAGAATAGCTGGAGGATTAGGCCAACAAGAATCACAAGTTCAAATGGCGAGGATGGCTGGTAAACAAGATGTACAAAGAAGAAGAGAGCTACAAATGAGAGGAGGAATGGAAGCTGAAATGGCTAAGGCTACAGGAGCTCAAACCCAACAACAAATGATAGCTGATAGAGAGATGGGAATTGCTAGTGGTCAACAACAAGCAAATATGGCGAACGCTCAGGCTTATAATGCACAGCAACAAGCAATGGCACAAATGCAATTTCAAGGTGCTTCTGATTCTAGGAAGGCACAAATAGAATTGACACAAGGTGAACTCTCATTTTTATCAGGAGAAAAACAAGCGGCAGAACAAAACGCAATAGCTGATAAAACATGGACAGAAAGAACTTTTAGTGATAGAAAATTAAAACAAAATATAACGCTTATTAAAAAATCTCCAAATGGATTAAATGTTTACAATTTTGAATATAAAGATTCTAAGTTTGGTGATGGAATTTATCAAGGTGTAATGTCAGATGAAATACCACAAGAGGCGGTTATAAAACATTCTAATGGTTATGATATGGTAGATTATAACAAAATAGATGTTGATTTTATAAAAATAAAAGATTAAATTATGGGAGAATTTGTAGATCAAAAAACGATGTTTAATGCTGGTTATGCTAGCACTTATAAACCATCGTTAAAACCACAAAGAAACGATATGATCGATAAAGCTTTCTCATGGATTGGAGAGCAAGCCCTTGGTCATTATCAAACTGCGTTTAAAGAACTTGGTGAGTTAAAGCAGAAAGCTAACAGTGCCGCCTCTGTATTAGAGCTGGAGATTGAAAAAGTTGGAGATGAGTTAAATCCCCAAATACAAGGAGCATTAGATATATTTAAAAAAGAATATGATAAAGGAGCTAGATGTGTTAAGTTAAGTTGGAGCGCTAAAAAGAGAGCTGGCTGTCAAGAAGCTATGGATAAATCTATGCTTAAAATGACAAAGATGAATGAGCATTTGGAAATATTACAAGTAAGAAGAAAATTAGAGCAAGATAGAGCTAAATTAATGAATGGAGATACCGGACATGATCATGGTGATGTGAAAATGTATAATTCAGGTTCGCATGGAGATGAATTAGCATATTCAACTATGTTGGCTAATGGTACGTTATTAAACCACATGGAAGTTAACATGGAGACTGGTGAATTACAATTAGCGGAAGAAGTTGGTACTGGTGAATATAAGGTTATTCCTGGTCAATATACAGAAAGAACTGGTGAGTTACCCGCAGCGGGTGGTGACTCCAGCGCGTACTCTATTGGAGGACAAGAAATACCAACAATTCCTGGGCAAGAAGAATCAGCAATATCTGGTCAAGAAATGCAAGGACAAGAAGGCGGAATGGTAACGAAAGATCCAGGTCAATATGAACAAGATAGAGAGGAAATAATGGAAGTAGGTTATACTAAATTACAGGACATTAGATTCGCTCCAGCTGAAGATGATTCATTACAAGATATACAACAACAAATAATGACAGCAAGTTATGACGGCGGTATGAGTGGTAAAAATGGAGAAAGAGATGATATAATGAACTCCTTAACATTAGATAAAATAAGAGGTCATGTAAATGATGCTGGTAATGACGCTATAAAAAGTTATTTCTTTGGCGGTACCCTTGTTACTGGTACCAACACAAAACTACCAGAAAGCGCTCCTGTTTATCAATATCTTATAGGGGCGAGTTTTGAACCCGGCACGACGGAATGGAATGGAGCTTTAGAAGCTTTAAAATACGAAAACTTCGGAAAAGGTTCTGAATTAAGAGAGACTGTATCTCAATTTATGTATGAGAAAGCAAATCAATTTTATGATAATGGTTACAATAAATACTTATCTCAAAAAGAAGTTACTGATAAAAAGTCAGTGCGTGGGCAAGAAGAAAAAGATGTACCTAATGTAGATGGTATTTATGCTGGTACAACTAGATCAGACGCTAGGAAGAAGGCTAACAATATGTTAAGGGAAGGCGTTGAATTTGGTGGACAATGGAAATACGTACAAGATGGAAAGGGTAACAGTACAAGATATAGACAGGTTGAAGATAAAGATGGAAATATAATCTGGAAAAATGAGGGAACAACTAGTGTTAATGAGATGATTAAATTTAGAGGTTTAGGAGAATTAGGTATATTCATGGAAGAACCTGAAGCAACCACTGAAGAAGAAACTAAAACAGATGCAGAAGGTTTTGAGGATTATAATCCAGCCTCAGATATTCCAGAAGAATATAGAGCAACTCTAGATGATAAAATTGTAGACGTTAGAAAATTAAGTTCATTAGAGGGTCTTAATATGACTGATAAAATGAAGTGGTTAACCTATTCACAAGAATAAAATAATATGGAAAAATATGTTGTAAACGGTAAAGGCTACAATGTAAAGCCTGAAGACGTACCTGCTTTTATGAAAAAATATCCCAACGCGCAGAAACACGCGCCGGGAAAGAAATTCGGTCCTATAGGCGTGACTCCGACTGCAGGGCCAAAAAATATGGGGTCCAAATCGGTAATTGGTTCTTCGGCGCAACAAGAAAATAAAGGTTGGTTTAAACAAGCTTTAGATGCGGGTAGAGTCAATGCTGATCTATATGATGATGCGGATGCTGTTTTTGATATAGGATCTATGAAAGACGCTAGAAACTTAAGTAATAAAGAGCTTCAGACATACATCGATTTAGTTGGTAAATCAAAAACTACAGCAGAGCAAATGGAAGAGTTAAACAAGTTTACTACCGCTTTTCAAAAACATAATAATAGTGGTGAAAACTGGTTTATGTCTACAATAATGTCTGTTAATGAAAATGGTGGCGTATTTGGTGGTGGAATGAAAGGATTTGCCCAATCAACTATACAAAGTTATAGATCAATGGCAAACAAAGAGTTAGCAAAAGAAGCCGTAGCACCAACCTTAGCTGCCGCTGGGACTGGCGCCGCTGCTACTGCTTATGGTTTTGGTGTTGGCGCGATACCAGCTGGATTTGCCGGGCTTTTTGGTTCTATGAATTATGGATTAGAAACAATACATACATTTAATGAACTTCTTGAAGAAGAAATAAAAAATGCGAACATGGAGTTTACTCCAGATGCTATTCGTGAAATTATGGGTAATGATGAAATTAGAGCTAGGATTAAATCTAAAGCTAGATTAAGAGGTGGTACAATAGGAATGGTAGAGGGCGCTACTAATTTAATAGGTATAAAAGGTTCTGCAGCTGTATTAAAAGCTGGTAAGGGAGTTACGGGTGTAGTTGGCAAAACCGCTGTTAAGGGAGCCGCTGGAATAACCGCTGCTACCGCCGAGGCTGTTGGTGGTGGTACTGGTGAATATTTGGGAGGTAAATTTATAGGTAGAGATGCCTCTGGTATAGATATTGTTTTAGAATCTTTATCTATGGGAGCAACAAAAGCGCCGTTAGACGTAACCGTTGCTGCAATTGATTTAGCTAGAAATACACCTAGCTATGAAATAGATGGAAAAAAAGTTTCAAAAAAATCTATTTTAGATTACGTAAACGGCGCGCAAACAGCCGAGCAAATAAACAATTTAAAAGTAAATATTAAAAACGATAATGCTTTTGCTAAAGCGATAAACGATAAAATTAATAATACCATACTAGAAACCCAAGTTGATGCTAAAATAGAAGACGCTTCTGATAGACAACGAATGGTAGAACTTGAAAAACAAAGATTAAAAGCAGAAAATGACACCAAGAAGAAAGGTGTAAAGATTGTTCCAGGTGCAAAAGAAAATTTGGAAAGAATTGAAATGCAGATGAATGAAATAGCTGGTAAATATACCGCTATTGATGGTAGAACAAAAGATGTTAAGACTAGAAAAAAGAAAGCGCAAGATATTGTTAGGTTTAAAACAGAAGCATTAATAGATAAAGTAAATGAAGCTAATAAAAAATCTGGTAAAAAGCAAATTAAAACAATTAAAGATTTAGCTGCTCAAGTTGGTGAGAAAACTGGATTACAAATAAATGTTGAAAGTGGAAATACTAAAGATTTTCAAAAGCATCTTTTTAGTGCTCAAGGAAATTTAGAAGACCAAACATTTAGAGAGGGATTATTAACTGGATATCAAGAAGTAATAACGGATGAAAATTCTACTAATGAAGAAATTAGTGAAGCAAAACAATATGTTGAGCAATTACAATCGGGTGCACTAGAAGAAATACCTAATATAGTTAAAGGTGAAGCTAAACGTTATGGGCGTATGGCTCCTGTTTTTGATGAAAATGGTAATGTAACAAGTTATGACTTATTTATAAATAACGAAACAGCTTTTAAAGATGGTAAGATAAACACAGCTGCTCATGAGTTTTTTCACGCAGCAATATTCACCACATTAAAAGGAAATATACAAGCTCAAATGGTCTTGGGTGATGCTTTACAAAGGGCTTTACAAGCAAAGGGCGCTAAGTTAAAACCAGGTAGCACAATAAATGATCAAATAAGTAGGTATAATGAGGGTGAGGGATTAGGAGAAGAAATACTAGCTATTGTTTCTGAAAACTTTAATGATATAGAAATAAACGAAGGAGTTGTTCAGGGATTGAGAGATATGTGGAGAAGATTTGGACAAAAATATTTACCTTCTAAATTTGGAATAAAATTTGATGAAGATCAAGATGTATTAAATTTTGTTAAAGATTATCACAAAACTATAAAATCCGGTAATATAAATAAAGCTACAATAGCTGTTATAGCTAAAGGGGCTGAGGGTAAATTATTAAAAGATGTCGATTGGAGTGGTCCTGTTGTTGGAGGGGAAATGTTATCTAAAGAAGCTTCTGATAACGTTCAACGTATATACGAAGAGCAAGGTGAGGCTGGTGCTATGGGTATTATAGAAGAATTTAAACCTATAACTAGTAGAATAACTGAAAGACGTAGAGAAGCCCCTGGTTTTGACAAAGAACTTTTAATGAGTGAAATTGAATTGGGTGAAAGAGGTATTTTGGATTTAATAAGAGAATACAAACCTGAATCTGGAGTACCATTAGCCGCTTATATAAATAAATTCTTACCATCTAGAGCTATTGAGGCGTCTAGAAGAGTATTAGGCGAAGAGTTTACAGAAGATATATCTGAAAGAGTAGACATTGCAGCGGAAGAAGCTCCAATTGAAACGCCAAAACGTAAGAAGAAAAAAATACTTATATCTGATAGATTAAGAGTTGAAAACAAAGTAGATGCTGCTGTTAAAAAAGTATTTCCTAGTTTAAATCTAAAAAAATTAAACTTTAAAACATTACAAGATTTAACACCAGAGATAACGGGTGGGTTATTTGGTATAAATCCTAAGAAATTAAAAACAGGGGCTAATATAACTAAAGGTGAATTACAGTCTGCTCAAATGTTTATTAGTAAAAACGCTGATTTACTTTTAGCGATGCTACCAGAAGGAACAACGATGTCTGGCACATCTACTGGTGTTCAAAACGTTTTATTACAATCCTTTTACGAAAAATCTGATAGAGTAAGAGCCGCTAAAACTGGTAGTAAAGCTGGATTACCTGTTCAAGTAAAAAGATCTAATATAAGTAAAGTAGAGTTTTTAGAAGTATTTGGTATTATAGATGGTAAACCTGTTCGCACAGATAGAAACACATCGTCTAGAGTGTTAGCCTTAGCTAAACAAACTGGGAAGATGATGACTAATCAAGCTGTAAGAAAGATTCTTATTGCTAATCCAGATAGTCCTGGACACATTGTGGGTTTAATAGAAGATGGTAAGTCTATAACTATGTGGGCTAAATCGCCGGGTAAAGATTCTGGGACTATTATTGAAAATGGTAAACAAGAGAGATTTTTAGAAGAAAGAGAGGTAGGTCAAGAATTACCCGAGTTAAGATTAACTATTGATGAGCTAACCGCCTTGCAAAAAGTAAACGGGAAAAGTATTAAACCTATAGATACAAATTCTAAAGAAGGTAGAAAAGAATATATCATGAAAATGTATTCACCTGTTGTTGTTACTAATTTACCTGAATCTATTTTTAGGCATTCTGGAACTCACACGGGTACAACAGAAGGGTTTACCAAGGCTGGGGAAAGAGCTATAGATTTATCAGAAGGTATCGCACAAGAGGTAAGACTTAAAACTAGAAACTTACCATATAAAAACGTTCAAGAAATGAACTCTTATGTTGATGAGGCGAAAGATGCTTTAGCAAAAGAAGGTATTGAATTCGCGCCACCAGATAAAGATATAGACAATGCTTTAACTAGAACTAGTTTTTCTAAAGCTTTAAAGTTGTTAGCTCAAGGAAAATTAAAAGCTCATAACGAAAGCAAAGTAAGGGGTTTAAAGAAAATATGGAAAGCATTTGAAAGAATACACGCGCAAGATCCTGAATTAGCATTACAAGTAATTGGTGGTATGATGAAATCAATTAGCGCTACTCAAGGTCATTTCATGAGAGTTGCATCTCCTATTAAGTTTTTTAATATGCTGATGGGGGCAAATGTTGAAGAACATACTTCTCCGATTAGTTTTTTAGGTAGATATTTATTTAATAGACTAGCGCAAGGTAATTTATTCGATGAAAATAACTATTTTGATAACGCTGTTTCAGCTACTAGTTTCTTTCAAGGTCAATTGCCAAAAATATTTGACGATAGAATGGCTGGCGATAACTATAACTATAAAGAAAATATTCCAGCAGAACATTTAGCAGATGTTTTATCTGGGAAAAAATCTGTTTGGATAAGATATTTTAATAAGCTAGTAAATAATAATGGTAGGAATTTAAAGTTAGGTATTGTTGGTGGTATAGATCCTAATGTTATGAATCTAGATACTGGCAAAACTATAGCTCAAGAATTTGGAGTTGATGTTGATGTAGAACTAACACCAATGTTAATAGCTAAGCAGCAAGATTTATTAGCTGAATATTTTGCTGGAGAAAAAACTTTGGCAGAAATACAAAGCTACATGCAGAATTATGCTAGGCCTAAAATTGATGCAAACGCTATGCCTTATATGCTTTTGGGTGAAGCAACTATACAAATGCGATCCAAACAAAAAAAGGTAAAGGGTATTACCGTTTTAGATTTTGATGATACATTAGCAACGACTAAATCTAAAGTATTATTTACAACACCAGATGGAACCACTGGTTCTCTAAACGCTGCGGAATACGCTAGTAATTATGAAGACTTAGTAGCTCAGGGATATAAGTTTGACTTTTCAGAGTTTAACGAAGTTATAGGTGGTAAGACAGCACCTTTGTTTAACAAAGCTTTAAAACTAGCCGGTAAATTTGGTACTAAAAATATGTTTATATTAACCGCTAGACCTCAGGCTTCTGCCAAAGCAATACAGACATTTTTAAAAGCAAATGGTCTAGATATACCTATGAAAAATATCACTGGATTGGGTAACTCTACAGCAAAGGCTAAAGCGCTTTGGATAGCTGATAAAGTAGCGGATGGTTATAATGATTTCTATTTTGCTGATGATGCGTTACAAAATGTGCAAGCTGTTAGCAATATGTTAGATCAATTTGATGTTAAGTCAAAAATACAGCGAGCTAAGGCAATGTTTAGTAAAGATGCAAACGAGACTTTTAATGATATGTTAGAAGACGTTTCTAGTATAGAATCAGAAAAAAGATTTTCAGCCGCTAAAGCTAGAAAAAGAGGTGAGGGAAAAGGTAAGTTTAGATTTTTTATTCCTCCATCTCATGAGGATTTTGTTGGATTATTATATAACTTTTTAGGCAAAGGAGAAAAAGGAAATAAACATAGAGCGTTTTTTGAAGAAAATTTAATTAAACCTTTAAATAGAGCTTATACAGAA
>Ga0098040_1000324_pt1 | contig 22431 bp, 39 predicted proteins | sample 7_EtaG_FD_75065 | JGI IMG/M metagenome (GOLD analysis project Ga0098040, IMG submission 75065) | Marine viral communities from the Subarctic Pacific Ocean - 7_ETSP_OMZ_AT15161 metaG | ecosystem: Environmental > Aquatic > Marine > Oceanic | place: Pacific Ocean | collected 2015-01-08
CGTCATTTTTGCCGAAAAATCATTTAAACTAGGCTTTACTAAATTCATAAATTCTTCTTGATGATCTGGATCATCAGCAATAATCTCTGTGAGCTTAGAGGCTATAAGCACCAAATCTACTCTGGCCCAACCTTCAGTCTTATTGCCAATACCTTGAATCTTTCCTTGTATCCAAGGTTGGAACCATGCCACAAATCTAGGCAACTCTACCTCATCATCATCGCCATCACCCCAGTTAGTCCCCATAGCAGATACTTCTTTCACCTTGTTCAGAAAAGCTTCCCCTGCGCCTATTGCGGCGTTTACTAAATCACCCATACCTGCCATTTTAGTTAAAGTATATACCACATTAGCCTGAGCTCTGTGCCCACTTCTGCTCAATGCTTCTGATAATTTTAATAATTCTTTTGTTTCGGTGCTCATTGCTTCAATCGCCCTCGGTTCTCTGGTTCTAGTTAATTTGTCAGTATCCAGAGAGTTTAAAAAACTATCTGGTTCAGTTTTAGCTGGATTATTAATAGTTTTGCCTGTGTCTCTTCTCTCTATATTCCCTGGAGGCCAAGACTCCTCAGAATCAATAGAAGAAGGCCCGCCGAAAGAGTGAGTTTCAAAGTCACTTTCATCTAGCGGACCTAACCCTTCAGAGCGAGGTTGAGCACCGGGCGGGCTCCCAAAAGGTACGCCCGTCAAACCCAGTGCTCTTTTCTCGATCTCACGCTTATAATTTAATTTTGTTAAGTTTTTGCCCGGTTCCGCCTCGTCGTCCTCTATTTCAGCGGGACTATACATAGCCCCTTGAATGTTTGGATTCGGAGGTTTAAGAACAGGACCATCTTCATATTCTGGAATCAGAAGAGAGATGGGAATGTTGGGCGGTAAGCCCTTCATTCCTATCTCCTTACATTAGATGGCACACCAGAAGTGAACTGTCTGGCCAAGAGATCAATCTTGTCCTGAACCGTCAATCCTGCAGACTTGCGAAGACCATTTCTTCTGTAACGTGCAGTTACATGATCATTAGCTAGAGCGCCAACAGCGGCCAACGCTTCAGCAGAAGTCGCAGGCATACCCACATTCCCCATCTGTTGATTCCAAGCGCCCATAGTATCCTCTCCAAATTGTCCGTCAGGTGTTACACCCAAAGCTGCCTGAATAGCTCTTACATTTGCATCATCAGAAGCTGCTGGATAGTATTCCTCTCCCCAACTTCTTTTTGCTTTAGGAGCAAGATTAGCCGCTGGACCTGTTGCTGCTGCTGTTGCTTCATCCTGCTGTGTCTGAGATGTTTGTAATTCTGGATGTGTAACATGGTCAGTAGGAAGTCTAGACTGAACTATATCGTCCAACTTGCCGCTAAACCAGTTGCTTGCTCCGTCATATGCTGCTTCGCCAGCTCCTGTGAATGGTGCTGCTGCAACTTGTGCGGCACCCCAACCAAGATTTCCTACGCCCTTTGCTGCGTCCCAAGCGCCGCCACCAAAGTCGGATATCTCACCGCCAATGTCGCCAACTTGACTCCAGGCATCACCAAGATCTCTTCCTGCATCATCAAAGTCGCCAGTTAAAGCGTTTAATGCGGCAGAGCCGAGATTTCCAGCGCCCTGAGCAACATCCCAAGCTGCGCCAAGTGGAGACTGCACTATTTCATATGCTCCAGAGCCAAGATCCTTAGCTCCTTCCCATGCGTCAGACATGCCTTCAGCAGCATTTTCATAAGTATTCCTTGCAACGCTCTCAGCCGCGCTCCAGGCGTCGTCCCAAGCGCCCGCTTCCTTGCTTATAATATGATCAATTCTGTTAGCCAGATCATTGTGGCCTATGTTGTCTAAATGATTTGCTAACTTAACCAAATCATTGCTCAACCCATTACGTCTATTTGTCATCTTAATTCTCCTGTATTTCCTTAATTAAATTCAAAGTTAAAAAATAAGCACCGATCTGTAAAGATCATTATCAATTTTAATATTAGTAGTATTCACAATTTTATAAATACTCTCAGTATCCTAGTTTCCTCAATCGTTCATTTCTATAAAAAGCAATAGCAGTTTTCCCTGACGCTAATGCGTCAACAGCTGCAACTGCATCATCTTGCATACCCTCTTCTTTTAGTGCCATCTGAACCTGCAACTGAGGATAAGGCACCCCTTTTTCTCCATAAGCTGATTCGCTAGCAGCCACTACCATTTGTACCGCATTATTATATATCTCACCTATATCATTATACATTTGATTTATTCTTTGAGCAGATAGCCTAACTCCTTCGGGTACTTCAAAATCAGTTGGCTTGCGAGCAGTTAAAAAAGAACCTTCATTCATGCCGAACTCTAAGTTCGTCTCTGGCAGAAACTCAATAGGAGTGCCTGACGGAAGGGCTGCCTGTAACATACTTAAGGCTTCTGCTGGATTAGGCGCAGTTCTTCCGCTCAAAGCTTCACTAAATGCAGCCTCTGTGTTAGGGCCCCACTGACCATCAACACTCAGGGTTGCTCCAAAATTTTCATTCAGCAGATCTTGAATCTTGCTTACAACCTCTTCGGTTCCAGCACTTTTAATTAAAGAATCTGCAAAATTCGCTAGTCTTTGTTCGCCAATATTATCAAAGTGATTGGCTAATTTAATTAAATCATTAATCATATTTTTATCCTTATTATTAATAGATAAGTTATTGCTTGCAAAAATAGGCTCAAAGGTTCTTTCTGCGGCCTCGGCAACTCCCTCGCCTCCTAAAAATCCACTATCTTGAGTATAATCATCAATATGTGCTGCCTCATGAACAAGAACGCTTGCAATTTGAGACATTATATCTTTATATTCATCACTTGCTTTGTCTAACCCAGTTAAACGCTCAGGCTTTAAAGCCGTATTAAATGCAGGCACTACAATATTAATAATATCTATATTGCCATCATTATTCAAATCTTCTGTAGATACATAGGCAATAGCCCCTGGTTTATCGGGACAAGATTGCGGAAAAGCAAAAGAGTTAGAATCAATCATTTGTCTGACATTTTGAGGTAAGTTTGAAATACCTCTAATTCCAGATACTATCAATGGCCAATTAGTTGGTTGTGCAGTCTTGTTTAACATCATAATCCTATAACAAAATGTTATCTATAAATATTTAATTAATATATTAATACCAATAGATCTTTTTTAAATCAAAGCAACCTTGGCTTTCCAGGCTTCCGATAAGCTGTCGTAACTGTAATTATATCTACAGAGCTATCTCTAATAACAGATAAAAATATATTAAATGGCATCTTCATTCCGCCTCCATAGCTTCTAACTATTCTTATCTCTATCCATTCCGGATTGTCATTGGCAGACGGCTTATTTGATTTAAAATGATGAACAACTCCATCGGCACTGTTGTCAAAATCTTGGGCTACAATTTTATTTAAAGAATCATTTTCAAGAGAAGCCCAATTCATCCTACTATATGATCCAGCCCCCAACTCTTGACCAGACCAATATTTTCTATACTTCTTTCTTACTGTTGTAGAAACACGAATAGGCAACCCCGTTTTGGAATCCATCTGGCCTGTATCTTCAAGGCCTGCTTTTTTATATATTGAGTATGACATTATATACCTTTTTGCTTCACAAGTAACACTCATTATTAGCATAAAAAAAACCCGACCTTTTGGCCGGGTTTTTAACAAATTAAATTTGTTTATTCTAAATCAATATAATGAGATAAGCATCTATAAAAACTTTCTTCATCAGAAACGTCAAACTTTTTAGGATAGGGCTTAAAGCCAAGCTTCATCATTTTAACCTCTTGGTCTTTATAATGAGACTCTACCTTATCTCTGCTCACCGCCATAATAGATCCATCGAAGCTGAGTTTCAGTGCCTCCAGAATAGCATCATCCTCGTAAAACTTAAACTTTTTAAAAACATTCTTATGAACCGGCTCTTCCAGCCAAACAAAATTATCCATTATTCTCTTCCTCTTGATTAAGTCTTTTGTCAATCGTTTGCTTTACCCAATTACTCTCCGTGCCCATAATAGAAGTTAGCAAATGAATCGGAAGCTCCTTTGCTAAAATCATAAGGACTCCTTCATATTTTGAATCTGAAAATTGCAAAAGCAAATCAAAGTAATCTGAATATAACTCTTCATGTTCAATCAAAGCTTTTAAGCCAGACATTGAAGCATCTTCGCTACCGTCACTTCTAATCTTTCTAGCAGTTTTCTTATCCAAAAACCCTAATTCTATATACTTTTGATAGAAGGTGGTCCTAACTGCATAATTAGGCTTCTTTTCTATAGGCCAAAAGATATTAGACTTTGCAAATTCTTTAAAATACGCTGGCTTTGTGTCCGATAGCTTATTAAAAACAAACCGAAAAGCCGACCTAGTATAGTTGTAGTTTCTTTGCAGCCCATACATTCTGCCAAATAGGTCAGTCCAATCATAATCTGGAACCATGTTGGCGGCATTTAGTATATAGGTAGCTCTATCATAGAAGCTCTCTAAAAACGGAGAAAAGCGGCTATCCTCCTGCTCTTTGTCTAAATACGCCGCTGATAAGAAGAGATCTATTTTTTGACGCCATTCTGGAATAGAGTAAAGATTAATATCTTTATCTGATGCAATTTTAAAAAGATTATCTATAAATTTATTTTTATCAAAATGATTGTAATAATCATCTTCATCATTTACATGATCTAAAATAGAATTAATAATATCAAAAGAAGCATCTGTATTGCGTACAACCTCAACTCTCAGCAAACTGGCATCATCTGTTGCGTTATTGCGATAGCTAATCACGGAATGATACAAGCCTCTTTTCGCCAAGTCAGAAAGAATCAGATCATCACTCATGCCTTTCTCCAGAAATCCACGCTTTAAATTCGTCAGAATGTGTGTTAACCACTTCAATTTTAATTTCATTATTAAGCAAGTCCCAAGTAGGAGCAATTTTGCATAATTCCATTTCTACAAATGTTTCTTTTAGCCTTTTTTGTGTTGCATCGTAACTGCGAGTACAAGAATTTACTCCCATAGCAATTAAATTATTTAAAAGCTCTGAATCACTCATCCTTTCTGCCTCGGCTTCTTCCGAAGCTACGACTTCCAATTGTGGGTTATGAACAGCAGACATACCTCTCTCCTTAGAATAAAATTTAACTATTCAATAAATAATAACCGATAAGAAAACAAAGTTAAATTTTATTTACTCTTTGCTTAAAACATCCAGCTCATGAATGGCCACTTCTGTAGTAAGCAGCGTACCACTTGCCGATGCAGCGTTTTCAAGTGCAGTTCTAACGACCTTCGCCGGGTCTATTATTCCAACCTCAAACATATCCTTTACAAACTCGTTTTTATACGCATCATATCCACTAAGCGTTTCTTTGGAATTAATAATTTTTTCCATATAAGAATAATGGTCTGTTCCGGCATTTTTTAAAATCTGAACAAATGGGGCCTTGATAGCCTTAGATACAATTTCAACTCCAACCTTTTCTTCAACTATTAGCGATGAATCATTCTTTAAGGAATTTAGAGACTTAACGCAATGAAGCAGCGCAGCACCACCACCAGGAACAATGCCTTCTTCTATTGCTGCTTTTACAGCGTTTATAGCATCCTCTACTCTGTCTTTTCGTTCTTTCATTTCAGTTTCGGAAATTCCACCGACTCTGAATACCGCTATAGAGCCAGATAGTGTTGCTAACCTTTGCTTTAACGAAGCAATCTCATAAGCGTGAAGCCCAGGATCTTGCAATTGGTTTCTAATTCCACTAACTCTAAGCTCTGTGGCATCTTCTGTTCCCGCTCCATCAACAATGGTTGTCTGCCCCCTTGTCACAACAACTCTCCTTGCAACGCCAAGATCTTCTGTAGAAATATCTTTTAAAGATTGTAATTCATTTTCTGAAAAAAATCTTGCACCACAAACTGCGGCAATATCGCCAAGCAAATCTCGTCTAATATCGCCAAATCCAGGAGCCTTTACTGCACAAACATTTAAAGCTCCCCTTGCCTTATTAAGAACAAGGGTCTGTAACGCCTCTGACTCAACATTTCTAGCAATAATAAGAAGTGCCCTACCATCTTTTGATACTAATTCTAACATTGGCAAAATATCATATGAAGAAGTTATAGCCCCGTCATAACATAATATATATGGCGAATCGAATTCTACTGTTAACTTCTCCAAATTTGTTGCAAAAGTAGGCGTTATATACCCTCTGTCAAGTGTCAGCCCCTCAGTATACTGAACATTAGTTTCAGTACCGGGAGCGTCTTCAACAGATATTGTTCCATCATTTCCGATATTAGAAATTACTTCGCCAATAATTTTTCCTAATTCTATATCATTATTTGAAGATATAATTGCTACATTTTTTATCACTTGTTCATCAGAAACAGGGATGCTAATATCCTGCAATTTGTTTACTACAACCTTTACAGCCTTGTCTATGCCCCTCTTTATGAGAACAGGGTTATGACCAGCGGCAACCATCTTAGCCCCCTCTGTATAAATAGATTGCGCTAAAACAGTTGCCGTTGTGGTCCCGTCCCCTGCCACGAAATTAGTGGCTGACGCCACAGCCTTTACAAGCTGTGCACCCATATTTTCTAATTTTCCATCTAACGATATAGACTTAGCTACAGTTACACCATCTTTTGTGACTAAAGGTGCCCCAAATCGTCTCTCGATTGCAGCGTGTCTACCCTTCGGACCCAAAGTAATCTTTACTGCATTTGCCAGTATATCAAGACCGGCTTGCAGCCCATTTCTTGCATCTAAATCAAACTTAACCTCTTTGCCCATATCATCTCCTATTAAGTGGGTTACTCTGCTGTCGTTACAGTAGCGCCTTCTGCTGTCGCTTCTGCCGCTGTTCCAGTAGTGCCCTCTGCTGTCGTTACAGTAGTGCCCTCTGCTGCTGCTCCAGTGACAGAGACAGTCTCTACTCCATTAGTTTCCTCAACCTCAACAGAACTTACTTCTGATGGATCAAAAGAGCACGTTCCAAACGCAGTAGCAACTACGACTACACCGCCGACTACAACAACTGACACCTTATGCTTTGCTAGAAAGTCTTTTAATTTACCAAACATATTATCTCCATATATTTAACATAATACCAAAACCCAAATATAACTAATTATATATTTGAGCCAGCCTATATACTACTCACAATATTAAAATTATCAATCATTTTGAGTTTTTAGTCTAACGACTCCACTTGAAATGGAAACCCAAGACTGATTATCAACCCAATCTCCGCAATTAACATAGGTTTTTATTTCTTGATTCTTATCAACCCATATAACTGCTTCTGGGTGATGACAATGCCCCATAATAATAACGTCTACATCATCATTCCACTTTAAAATATCCCAAATTCTTCTAAGCTTTCTCTTCTTTATTTTATACCCAACATACCATCCAGTCAGGTCCCAATCGAATCTTCTTTCTAAGTAGTCATAAATAATGGAGAGAAGCTTCATAAAAAACTTAAGATTAACCATCCCCTTTTCAAATTGGTGTCCATGAATTACTCTGAATTTCCTACCAGACTCTTCAAAGTCATATTTATCCACAAAGGATATGGCTCCAACTTTGGCTCCAACCATCCCCTCAAAGGAAATGTCGTGATTCCCTACTACATAAATTATATCTTTAGAAAAGTCTATTGCATTTAATATTTCTGCAAATCTATAAGAAAATGCCGGTACTTTTATAAAGTCTATTATATCTCCAGCCAAAATAAGCTGATCATATTCTGCGGTATTAAGAAAGTTAACAAGCTCTTTGTAATTATATTTAGGACTGCCGATATGTATATCTGAAATTACAATCCTCTTCATTGCAAAGCAAACCTCTTAATCTTCGTCTTCGGTTTTATCTTGAATATTAGCATCTTTTGCAGCCTTTTTGGCTTCATTTGCAGCCTTTCTATCTATTCTTTTTATTTTTCCAGAAATTCTTTCGGCTGCAAACACTACTTCATCTTCATCTAAATCCATAGCAAAGAAATAAAAAATAGCTTTGCCGTCGTTTGTCAAATTATCTTCTAAAGATTTTAATTTCAACTTTAAAGAATTAACTTCAATGATTTCGCGCAATAATTGTTGACCAGACTCTAACACTGTTTTGTCTTTAACAGAGTCTATCATGTCCCTAAACTCATCTAACCTTGACATATTGTTCCCGGCGTTAATCGTTATTCTGTCTCTTATTAGTTCGGTTCCACCACTCTAACCAGCTACGCTCCCATTCTTCGCGAGAAACTTGCCTTTTTCTACCACCTTTGTGGAGGAAGTAGATGGCTTTATCTTCACTATCAACAGACTCTTCGCTCTCTCTAATGCTCATTTCTTATTCCCTCTCTAAGTTTTGCGTGATATTTTCTACCAGACAACCAATGTGCGCTCTTATTAAGTCGGACCCAATCTCGTCAGCTACATTGAGATAATACAGCAAATCATCATGCGAAATTTTCTTTAATAGAATTGCAAGTTCGCCTTCTACATGCCATTTATTATACCCATATTTTTGAGCATCTGTAACTATACTGTCAATTTTGCCTTTAGCACACTCTGTAGTAATGTCAGAAGCCGCCAAAGCGCCCCTTCTGAGCCAGGGCTGAGAATCTTCCAGCAAGTGATCTGCACAGTTATCAATCCCAATTCTATTTACTGCTTTGCTCCTAACAGAGCCATTACGGTCACTTAGCATAATCTTTAAATACCTTGTGGGCAAGATTCCGGCTGCTCTACGCCTAACTCTAACGTCCTTTGAAGAAACGGCTCGCTTTGCAGCCTTGATTCTAAGCTTTCCTGAATTGCAATCCAATACAAACGCTAGAAGTAATCCTTCCGACCTATTCAGCAACTCAGACCTTAAGTCAGGGCAATAGTCACAGAGGTATTTGACCAACCGATGTATAGCATTGCCATGTGACCTTCGAGAAGTTACTCTATTATAAGAATAAGTTGGATAATAATTCCAGAAATTGTCAGAAATTAACTTTCTAAACTTATACTTGCTCAAATTTTTGACATAAGCAATAATTTTTTCATCATCATACTTAGCCCAATAACCTCGGGAAGTATCCCGGTCACGCGCAGACCCTACGCGGTCTAAAAACTCTTTCACATAAGTGCTTTCCGCTGGCATAAAAAACCTCTTTGTTTTTAAAGGAAAATGGATACAAATATCCACTACATAATAACCGATAAGAAATCAAAATTAGAAAACTATATAACGGCCAAGAGTATGCTCACTAAAAATTAATAGTCAACAATTTCTTCTGTATTTCTATACTGTTTATAGTACTCGCTCATAACCACAGTCCCCGCCTGACTGACGTTTAAACAATAACCAGGACCAGGCATAGGGATATAGACAGTATCGTTAGTTAGAGTTATATCTCCAGGAACACCCGAAGTTTCGTTACCTAATAATAAAATTGTCTTTTGGTCAAAAGAGAATTTATATTCATAAATATTTTTAGCATTATAACAAATTTCTGCTGCTACAATTTTATAATCATTCTTTCTTGCATATTCTGTAAACGCCAACATATTAGAAAATGATTTTATCTTAACGTAGTCATAAAGAGATCCAGATTTTGAATTTAAAAAACTTCTTTCTGGGAGTTTTCCAATCACAAATACATCTGGAATACCAAAGCAAGCTGCACTTCTTATCAAGAAGGCCAAGTTATCATCATGGTCAAAGCTAATTGTAGCGACAGCAACCGGCAGCTGTATCGAAGTTACTTGCTTCTTATCGTAACGATCTCTGCGGCTTTGAATTCGTTTTTTACTCGGAAACACCTTTGTTACCTACCGAAAAGGTTAATTTTTTCAAGTATTTACATTAATTATTTTATAAATTCTTCCAAATTCTGTAAACTTCTTACCCGTTGAGATTAAAAGGGCTAAATTATATAAAAATTTTCCCTCTCCATTTCTATATCCAGGGTTATCTTTCTCTCTTAAAGACTCAAGATCTGGTATGCCATTGGCCCACATATCTATGAAAACATCTGGAGACTCTCCGGTTAAGGCGGCATAATATTTCTCATAGTCATCTAAACTTGAAGCATTTTTGCCCTCTTCCGAAGACCACTGTTTGTCTTCCTCAGATATACTTTTGCCTTTCGATGGATATGAAATAACTACAGGCTTATTTAAATTAATTGTGTTAGAAGGCACCCATCCAAATTCTACCGAATACTTATCCTTCCTAACCTCGTGATAAGAATAAATCTTATCAATTTTTTCTTTTTTTAAGAAAGATTTTAAATTCACTTTAAATCACCGGAGTAGAGTTGCAAACTGTATTTACCAAGAATGTAACAACTTTGTATGGATCGGCATTACTATTCGGCCTTCTATCTTCAAAGTAACCGGCTTGAGAAACCTCTACATGCCAAGGAATCCTTACCGATGCAGACCTATCTGCAACCCCAGACTTAAACTCTTCTAAGCTGCATGTTTCATGCTCGCCAGTAAGCCTCTTCTCAAGTCCGTCGCCATAATAATCACTCCAAGCTGTTGCTGTCTCTAACTTAGATACTCCCTCTAATACAGCGTGATACCCTCCTTCGCCTCTCATAGTGGCGGTACTAAAGTTTGTATGCAAACCGCTTCCATTCCAGTCACCGCTTATTGGCTTTGGATCCCAATTAACACTTATGTTGGCCCCCTCTGTCATTCTAGAGAGAAGATATCTTGAGATCCACAATTGATCACAGGCCAAAGCAGCATTTATTCTTGGCCCTCCAATCTGATATTCCCATTGGCCTAACGCCACTTCTGCGTTAATACCCTCGATTGATAAACCGGAACTTAAACAAGCTGTAAGGTGAGACTCTGCCAACTCTCTGCCTTCTACATTTCCAGCTCCAACAGAGCAATAATACGGCCCCTGTGGACCTGGAGGACCACCTATCCATCCTAACGGTTGGCCTTCCGAATAAAGGAAGTATTCCTGCTCAAACCCAACTACCGGAACCTGCTCTCCTGCCGCCACAAGAGTCTTAATTAATTCTGCGCGAGTATTAGTTTTGTGCGGCGTCATATCTTGATTAAGAACTTCACATAAAACCAATACCCCTCCCATTCTATTGGGGTCTATACAGGCGAAAATTGGAGCTAATACGCAATCAGAATTAGTCGTATCTGCCTGATTCGTGCTAGACCCGTCAAAAGACCAAAGCGGAAAATCCTGCAAGTTTAAATCCAGCCCCTTTTCTTCATCAAGATTACAAGAAACAATCTTTGTTTTTGATCGCAAAGATTGAGTAGGGCTCGTCCCGTCTAACCAAATATATTCACACTTAATGTTTGTTACACTCATATTGTTATTCTCCTAAAAATACCATTAGATTATACTATTCTGCCTTGCCTAATTCAACTCAATATTTTCAAATGTACGATAAAATTTATCGTTATACTCCTGCTTCAACATTGAGGAAAACTTCATAGTAATAAATGCCGCATTGATTGCGATCTTGTCTAAGAAGCAGGTTGAAAATTCTATACCGGAATGATCCACCGACATATCAGACAGTTCAATTAATTGGTAGCTTTTTTCGTAAGCGGTTTTGAACAACGGATCTTTCAGCTTTTCTTTTAGCTTTCCTGCCTCTAATAAGATTTTTGTCGCGCCGACTTTGCCAATACCCTTTACTCCAGGAATGTTATCAGATTTATCTCCAACCATTGACTTCCACGCTACATAATCATATTCCGTATTCTCTCGATATTTCTTTGAGATAGGATTCCATAAAGATACATTCTTTGGAAATGTATTAAGAATTTGTATAAAATCTGTATCAGAAGATACTATTGTAATTTCAGCCAATGGGTTCTTCTTCAAGGCATCTTTAACTAAGTATAAGACAATATCATCACCTTCGTACTTTGGATGATAAGCTGTAATTACAGGAAGATAGTTTTTTACCAAATTAATTATGGATCTCTTCTGTAGATTAAAAAACTTCCAATATTCAATTTCCTCTGGATCAGTTACTTCTACTCTGCGGTTAGCCTTATAATCTTCGTATAGATTCAATCTATGCTCTGGCTTGCCGTCTAATGGAAAGTAGACTACTTGAGGCGAAAACTCTTCCACCGTTGCTCTTAAGGTTCTAAGAAAATTATATATAATCTTATTATCTCCCCGCGCTTGACCGCCGCCCCATTCAAATCTACACCGATGAATCATATTATATCCATCAATAATCAAAACCTTATGAGGTTCTCCGTTATCTAATCGTGTTAATGTCAACAGACTTCTCCATGGCTTTATTTATAGTGCCCTTACTTCCATGCACTTCAAACATGACGATTATGTCTTTTGTTTTGTCAGTAACCTTGCAAAGAGTGCAGGTATTACAGGTTATGTCCTTCTTGTTAGGCACATCATGACGAGCAGGGCACAGAATGGCTCTTTTCCCCATAAAGGCTAAACTCTTTGGAACATTATCACCATGAACAGCAAGAGTTGTAGACCAGCCATTATCAATGGCGTCCTTTAATTCATCCAAAGAATTGCATGATGCACGAAACCACTTCTTTAAAGGCTGAGTAACCTTCTCTTTCCAGTCATGGGTGTATCCAATGTTAATCAATCCTTCTGCCTCTACTGCTTCACACTCTTCTATCGTAGGAGAAACATCCCCTACCACATCACCTGCAACGCGATGCCTAACAATTTTACAATCTTTATCTCTATTAGCCAAAGCTTCTTTTAAAGATTTGCATGTGATTCTTCCGTCAGAAATCTTCTTACCTAATATTCTCAAATAGAACAACCCCCAAGCATAACACCCTCCTGTCTTAAAAGCACAGGAGTCAGGACAAGTCTCTAATGGAGAGTATGAAGCAAGAACTTTACCTATTTTTACATCAGAAGATTTAGGAACCCAATGTACTAAACGCATAGTTTATACCTTTATAGTCTTTGTAAAGAAAATATACCGCTATCAAATTTTTTTTCAAGTAAAAAAAGAAAAAAAACGCGGGGCGTATGCCCCGCGTTTCTGCTAACCCTTACTGCTCAAGATAAGAGTTTAAAAAACTACGCAAAGCTTGTGCTTCACGGATTGTCATACGAACAGTTTGATTCGGCAAACGCCAGTCAGTTGACTTTACTGTTACGGCAAGCTGATTGCTTCCAGCCTTCTTGTGAGTGCTGCCATTTTCAAGCTGCATTGAAACACGACGAGTCGTGTGTTTACGGTTACTATAAGACATTATTAGTCCTCCTTTGTGTTAAAGATCAAAATACGATTAGAATTCTTCTTTGAAGATTTGCTGCTACGTTTTGGCCCAGATGTATCAGGCTCTTGTGGTGTAACTTCTGCGGTCTTCTCTGTGCATATTTCTGCGTTTTGCGTATTATTTATCTCACTCATATACTCTCCTTTTCTTGTGGTTAATTCTCTTCATCAAGAAGAGAAGGGTCAAGCCCCCACCCTCTATCCATACCAAGAAGATAGAAGGGTCTATTTGAGGCTCTAAATATTGACAACATATTCATATTATCAATAAAATCTGATTGAAAAAAGTCTGCATCATCAGGAGCATGGCTTAATGAATTAAAAAATAAATTCGCAGAAAGCAACGCCCCTTCTTCCGCAGTAAGGTCGTTTGTGTCAAATAACTCTAATATAGTGGATAAAATCTCTTCTAATTTAGATTTAGAATCTGGCTTCATATCTTAAACCCAGTTTTTAATGTAAGGCTCTAGCGAGATTATCTTATCAATCGTGGTTCTATTGCCTTCTGACTCAGCAGTTTTGTATATAATGTGTAATTCATCCATATCTATGGCTGATACAACTGCCCGTATTGTCTTTCCAGATTTTAACCTTAACCTTATTGAGTCCCCATTTTGAAAATCTTTTATAAAAAAGCATTTATATTGATCAAAAGGCCGACCCTTTGGAAGCTTATCATTCATTTTTTCTAATTCCACATTCTTCATGTTAATCACCGCTGCTAATTAGTCAATATTTTATTTTAAAGAGAGGTAATGTAATCATAACTCTTCATTAGAAACGCCCTGATTAGTAGTTGCATGATTGCCAGTATAAACCTCATGACTTCCCGTTACTATTGCTAAAAGACCGGGGCCATAATTATTATATGCTGTTTCCCATGCTTTATTTCTATCGTGAGAAGCCTGAAAAGTTTTTCCATAAACTGATGCTTCGGCTCTAATAACCGCAGTATAAGTCATTTTATTTCCGAATATCATAAGATGTGTGCCCTGCTAAAGTTAACTCCCGAATATCATCGGGGCCGTTAACCTCTGGCTCACCAGCGATTACTACTGCCGTTTCAATGCCTGGATTTAAAGTAAGGCGTATGCTACCCAAAGTGAAGGCAAGACATACAATGAAAGTTAATGCAAAAATAAATTTTTCTTTATCCATTTTATAACCTTTGAAAATAAATTAAGTTGGTAGGGACGGTGGGACTCGAACCCACAAGGTCTTTGACCGACAGATTTTAAGTCTGTTGCGTATACCAATTCCGCCACATCCCCATAATAGTCACGTATTAAATAATGTCCATATTTTTATTAAAATCTTCTTTAATCTTCTTACTTACAACTTTTTGAAGCCCAGGGTTTACTCTCAAAGCATTTGGGAGCAAAACATGTCTAATGAAATTTCTCATATACGAAGTATCGTTATTGCTTGGATCAATCAAGTGTGGAACCCTCTTGTTGTTACACCAACTCAAAAGCTCATCCTTTGTTGTAATTAAAAATGGACGAATAAAGTTATCTCGTTTATATGGAATCAGCATTGGATTGCCATGCAAAGATGTAAAAATCCATGTTTCTACCACATCATCAAGATGGTGGCAAGTTACAATTGGAGTGTTGGAATAATAAAAATTTGTAAGCGAATCATAGTCAACTTGATGAACATTAACCCTTCTGTGTTTAGGCCGCAAATAATCACTGAAAAAAGAATATCTTTCATTTCTCCAAAATTCTTCTTTAGATTCTTCTTTCAACTTTTCTCTAGAAAGATGCCCAACAACAAGTGGGATGCCTTTATCTGAACAGTAAGCTGTAAGTAAATTTTCTGCATCTACGGAATACTTGCCCGTATTATGATTAAAGTGTAAAGCCAAAACCTCTCTCTTGCCATTGTTACACAAGAAGTTAAGTGCCGCCATACTATCGGGGCCACCAGATACAGCAATAGCAATTTTGTTTGGGATATTACCAAGCAGTTTAATCATAAGTACACTACTCCCAGGTACATATAACCGATGGGAAATTTAAATTAAAAAAATTTTTTATTTGCAACAAATGACAGACAAATGGCTTGAGGCTAATGTAATACTCCGCCATCATTACCGCTGCTGCCAACACTTCCTGTAGCCAATACTATAGATAAAACTCGCTCTATTGATTCTATTCTTTTACAGTCGAAGTCTTGTCGAGTCTGAATGAATAATATTTGCTTTTGTAATAATTCAAATTCTTTTGAAGTTAATAACATGCTTCTCTCTATATTGAGATCTTTATTTTTTTTCAAAATGTTATATAAAAATATACAATTTAATATAGAAGAAAGTGCAAAAACTATACCAATAAATATAGCCAAAGTTGTGTTCATATGTTTGTTTTACTCTAAATGTTCTAGCAATTGTCTAACCAACGCTTCTGTGTCATCATTATTATCAACATACTCTATAATATCTTCAGCAAGCTTTCTGATCCCATCTTCGTCAAGACCAGACGTAGGCCGCCCGAAGCCTAAGTAATCTTCTGCATCAGAATCAATAGAGCCATAAGATTCCATATTATGACTGGAAGTCTTAGATGAAATTTGCAAACCTTCTAAGCCACCATTTCCATATAATTTTTGAATCATATCATCTATTGTAGATGATTCATCAACAAGATCCATTTCAAATAATGATTTTGATAATTTTATTAAATTTTCTAGCATATTCGTCTCCAAGTTCTATTATTTTATAGTGTAGAACTATAACTTTACAACTATCTTATTCGCAATGAGTAATAGAGTTAAAATATGTGTAAATTATGGATAATCTATTGAAAAACAAAATAAAAATAATTCAGGTATTCTTTATAATATGTTCTTTTGCAATTTTTATAGGAAAAAATTGGGATAATGCACCTGAATCTTTAAATAAAGACTCTGTTAATGACTTTTATATTGACAATTCCGTTCCGTATAGTGGGAGCGAATGTATCGATGACTCTATTCTCTTGAGAAGAGCAAAAGAAGGCGTTACAAGTCCTATTCTCGAATATAAAGTTTCTATTAATTGATTAATTTTGGTAATTTTTCAAAATTACAATAAGCGTCAGTATAGATTCTGTCTACAAAATCTAAGTATTGACGGCCACCTTGGTATACAATTGTAGAAATTATAATACCGCCCGATGGTTTGGCTATACAGAAAGTCATAACCGGCAGAGTATCTTCTTCAGCAGAAGATTCCCCTGCAATAGAAATAAACCCCTGCATATCCTCTTGTGTGGCTCCGAATGGGATTGTGAGTAATATTCTTCCATTCATTTCTTTGAGTTCCGCCCACAATGATTGTGGGGTCTCTATATCATCCTTTACTACCATTCCACTCATAATATCTCCTTTGATAAGGATGAAATTCTATCATCCTTTTAGTTTGTTAATTAAAAACAACACAGGAAGAGTTGAAGTTTCAGAAAGCTCTACAACTTCCCAGTTTGGAATATCGTTTATAATTTCGTCATAATACTTTGCGTTTTGCTTGCCTTGCACACTGGCAAGGCCAAAGTTTATAGTTCTAGTTACATCACCTTTTCTTGGCCATGTTTTGCCAATTTTTGTCCATTTATTTTTCGGAACAGAAGATAGATATAACCCAGAGTTAATATTCCTAACTTTATAACCTAAAATTTTTTTATCGACTTCACTTTTGTTCATTTGCAATACTCACACCTAGTGTGATTTTACTCTAACAAAAGCTATTTATAATGATATTATTTTTTTAATCTTCCATTTTTTAACGATTCTTTTATAAATTTTTCAAAACGTTTATGAGAAAATCTTTTGAGACCCTCTCTCTCTTTGAACCATTCTATAAAATCATCATCTAAATCAAAATTAAGAGTCGTAGTACCATCTTTGTTGTCTGTTATGGTTGATATTTTAAGTCTAGCGATTTTATTTGATGTTAACATAATATTTATTAAATTGTAATTAAAGATTTTTCTTCTGTAAAAATCTCATATAAAGATCTAGATTCTTTTTCTAAATTTTTCAAGCCAAGGAGTTTTTCCCATCTGTTAATAACAGCCACACCCTGCTTAACAGAAGAGTAATGTTTTGACTCTAACTCTATAACGCTTCTTCCGTCAGAAAGTGTATAGTAAGAAACATCGCAATTTTCAAAGTCCCATATCCAAGCTTCTTTATAAACTTGAAACGCCTTTTCATAACCGCTTAAGGTTAAAAACTCTACTATTGCAGAGTCTTCATTGTTGGTAACATTGAGATTGATTTCTTTACGAATTACATTTTCTTGCTCTTTTCTCTTTAGAGTTAATTCATATCTGCCGCCGCCTTTTCTAAAGCGAACAAAGTCGCTTGGTCCGTGAGTATAATAATCATCACACGAAACAACGTAGATAGTTTCTGGCATTTCTTCGTCGCCAAATCCAGAGACAGTTGATTCAATTCTTTTGGTGAAATCTTCTTTTGACAAACCTTTTGCCCAATACTTATACTCTATTTCTTTATAGTTCATAGAAACTCCTAATACTCTTTGTAAACAGCTAAACCGCTCTCTACAATATAATCATTTATACAAATGAAATTCTCGTCCAATTCTAACCAGACTTTGGCAATATATCTTCCATATTTTCCCTTGCCATCTTTTATTGTCTGTATAATAACTTCCTTGTCTAAGACCAAAGATCTCAAAAAGTCTCTAGACTCTCTTCCTTTCTCTAAAGTTTCCCCCCTTAATTCTGGTGCATTTATTCCAGAAAGTCTAATCTTTACTTTTTCTTTTTTTATAAAAAGTCCAAGGTCAAGTGTTGCCGTTATCGTATCTCCATCATACACAGAGGTTATTAAAGCTTTGTAGTGATAAAGATTATCTATCATTTTATTTTAATATGGCTCATACTTTATTCCGATAGCATATTCTTTCCAGAGAAAGAATACACATATCTCAAATCCTTTTTCAAAAGACCAAGGAAAATGTATAGTGCGAACTGCCGCCCCGATAGAAAGAGAAACAGGTCTACGCTCAAAATATGGTCTTATATTCATATTACTCTTTATATCCTGAAATTTCTCTAGCAGAAGGGTCTATAACATCAGTCCATCTTGGCATCCAGAAGTGCGGAATAACATTAACATGATTTTTGAAATGCTCTTCAAAGACTCTTCTGTAATAAAGGCTTTCTTTTAACAGTGGCTTACAGTGCTGTAAAGCTTTAGACCCTTTTTCAAATTGTTTATCTGATATTTTTTTGTTTATAAAATTCTGCAAGATTGTGTGCCAAGAGTTGTCAATTTTACTAACCCCATCTGAGAAGGCGCACTTCCCTCTCCAAAGAACTTCTGCTGGCAAAAGAGCCTCTGATTCAAATGCTTTACGCAAAAGATATTTTTCTATTTTATTAGTTTTGTCAAATTCTTTAAGTTCTGGAGGAATTGTCATGTAGAAGTCAACAAAGTCTTTGTCTAGAAACGGAGTTCTTGCCTCAAGTCCATTAGAGCTAACAGATCTATCAGATCTTAGTACATCAAATAAATGTAATTCTTTTACCAGCCTTATAGCCTCTTCTTGCAACTCCTCTTTGGATGGTGCGTTCATATTATATATATAACCACAGCAAACCTCATCACTTCCGTCACCATTGAATACAACTTTACAGTCAGTATTATCTTTTATATATTTTGAAACTAAATAATTTCCTACACTTGCCCTTACAGTTGTTGTATCATAAGATTCTATATTATATATCACAGTTTCAATGGCATCTAAAAAATCTTTAGATGAAAGCATTACTTCATGATGATCGCTATTTATCCAATCAGCTACCATTCTAGCATATTTTAAATCTGGGCTACCTTCCATACCAATTGAAAAAGTCTTTATCTTTTCCCCAGATAGCTTTGACACTAATGATGCTATTAGGCTAGAGTCTAAACCTCCCGACAAGAGGCAGCCAACCTCTCTCTCTGACATTAACCTTTTTTCTACAGCTAATGAAAGTTTCTCTCTAATGCCATTTATAGCTTCGTCTTCCGTAAGACTAGAGTTTGTTTTATAAGAATAATTATAATGAGATAAGAATTCTTCACCACTTGATAACTTCCAATAAGTTCCCGGAGGAAATGGAATTATAGAATTACAAACATTTGATATTGCTTTTATTTCAGATGATATGAAAATTTCACCATTATGAGTTTTCCCAAAAAATGCCGGTCTTACTCCAAAGGGATCTCTCGCTGCTATCAACTCCTTTTTGCTTTCATCATAAAGAGCAAAAGCATATACTCCATCTAATAAATCTAAAGTTTTTTCAATTCCAAAAAGTTTATATAAGTGTAAAATAACTTCGCAGTCAGAGCCTGACTTTGTTTTTAGCTCATACTTTTTTATAAGATACTTATAATTATAAATTTCTCCGTTACAAATAAGCCATAGTCTATCATCGTCTGGGTGCCTCAAAGGTTGGTTTCCAGCAGAAGAAGTATCTATAATGGATAGTCTGTGGAAGAAAAGTTGAACCACATGATTAACCTGCACATAAGAAGAGTTATCTGGTCCTCTGTATCTTATCTTGTTAACGTCAGTCTCTAGGTTTTCTAAATCATGGGTATCTCCATAGTATGCTACAAAGCCACACATTTAATATTCCTACTTTTAATAAATTTCATATGCTTATAAATAATAATGACCAATAGCTAGGCCACAAAGAAATGCTCCAATTTTTGCGAAAGTTATAACTATATACAATTCTTCTGGAGCATTAAAAGTACATAGATCTTTAATTAATTTTTTTGTATTTTTCATTATTTTTTGTTTTATAATTCTCTATTGCTGCTTTGATTGCATCTTCAGCAAGGACCGAGCAATGAATTTTAACCGGAGGTAGCGAAAGCTCTTGAGCAATATCTGAATTGCTAATAGACTCCGCTTCATTCATATGCTTGCCCTTAACTAGAGTTGTGACAAGCGAGCTAGATGCTATTGCAGATCCACATCCAAAGGTTTTAAATTTAGCATCTTCAATGATACCACTATCATTGATCTTCAGCTGTAACTTCATAACATCGCCACAAGCTGGCGCACCAACAATGCCGGTTCCAACATTAGGTGAAAACTTATCCAGAGAGCCGACATTCTGCGGGCTTTCAAAATGATCAATCACTTTGTTAGAATAGGCCATAATATTAACTCTCCTATATAAAATTAAAAATTAATATTTTTATCATTAAGGGCGGGCAAATTCTTGCTATCAAGCATTTCTTTTAATCCACTAAGTCGCTCTGCATTATCAATTAAATAAATTGCATACTCCTTTTTAAAGAATTTCATTTTAGAAAATGAACCAAAACAAGATTGCAAAGTATCAACCATCCCTTTCAGGGTATTGACGGATGCCAATGTTTTTCCATATAAAGTCTCTAATTCAACCACCTTATCTTTATAGGCCGTGTAGTCTATATCTTTTGCATCATAAAGAGTTTTAAATATATATTCAGTTAGCTCCAAAGAGAAGTCAAGATTATATCTATTTGAGTACTTAAAAGCCCTAATTGCGTTAAACACTCTTAATGCAATTGAATCTTTTTGATATACTTCTGAATTATTGAGTTGTAGCTCAAATAAATCAAATGCATTATCAATTCTATCATCATAGTATAATTTTCCACCACAGTATGCAACGGAACAATTTATAAAATCAAATGATGACAAAAGATCTGCAACAGAAGTTGGATTCTTTTTTATAAATTGAATTTCTTTAGCAAGCTTAGTCCTGCAAGAAAACGAATTGGCCCAATTAGTGCTCTTGTTTATACTTAAAACCCCCATTGATTTCTTGGCAGCTAAGTCTCCTTCAAATTTACATGTAGAGCTATAAGCTGGCCCCGAAGCAAGAGTGCCGAGAGGAACTTTAATATATTTATTAAGTGTAGCAGAAAGAGTTTCGCTAGATTTTTTTTCAAAGGTTGTAATTAGCCAATTATATTGGTGCTCAACATTATGTATAGGGTTTTTGGCATCAAACCAAATATCAATATCATTAAATTTATCAAACTTAGCCCTGCCCGGAGTCCTCTCTAAGCATCTTTTAAACTCTGCCCATTTAGACGGTGTATCATGCAGCTTTATAGCTCTATATATAGACAGCATTGAACCTCCGGCAATAATGGGATTCAAAGAAAGTATATTTTCAGACGGCAGAATAAACCTAACAAGCCAATCGGCTTGCTCGCTTTTTAATACTTTAATCACCTATATCTCCTAGATCTATTATGCGGCATAAACTAAAGCTGTTATGATGAGCATGATTATAATGCAAATTATCATTGGCTCAACAAATCCATACTGGAATGAGAACAATATACCGGCCATAGAGGTATGCCAGCTAAGATAAATTACGCTAGCTATAACCTCTCCTGTAAACTCAGGTATTTCGCCAATCCAATTTCTATATTTTTGTAACAAATGTATTATTTGTTTAATAATTATTGCAGGTTAATGAAACTTATTATCATCCATACCAGAAAGAATGTGCATAGATAAAATTATTTCTTCATTTTCTTTATCGTAATACATCATCATCATATCTTTTTTTGACACAGAATCCATTTCACTTTCTGAAATTCTAATTTCTCCATCATTCTTTTTGACCAAGGCAGTTAGCAGTGTAAACAGCATCTGCTTGTCACTACGGGCCGATCTTTCATCACCGTCCATCAGTCCCTCTCTGCCGCTGTCATAATAAGGTACGGATCTGTGCAAATTGGCCTAACATCTTGTGGAATTGAGGTTCCAAAGGCAATTCCAAAAAATTCATTATTAATCCACTCCGACTCTATTTTGTCGCCCTTATATTCATGACAGTAAACTTTAGTGATTCCATAAACAGTTTTTTCAACAGAAACTGCACGGCACCCTGCGGCATGTATATTGGCAACCGTTGCGTCAAGACACATGCTGTTAGTTGGGTTAAAGTCTATGCTTGATTTAGCCGCCATACATCCGGCCAATAATGCTATCATACTAATCATATATCTATCCTCTAGCAGAGTTTACATCATACTTGCTATATAAATCATCTTTACCAATTACACTTCCAAGATAATCTGGATTCACTATTCTTCCATCATTCCAGTAAATAGTCTCAACGACATACTGTTGTGTGTCTGGATAATAAATC
>Ga0098040_1000330_pt1 | contig 22197 bp, 28 predicted proteins | sample 7_EtaG_FD_75065 | JGI IMG/M metagenome (GOLD analysis project Ga0098040, IMG submission 75065) | Marine viral communities from the Subarctic Pacific Ocean - 7_ETSP_OMZ_AT15161 metaG | ecosystem: Environmental > Aquatic > Marine > Oceanic | place: Pacific Ocean | collected 2015-01-08
AACTGAAAAGATTAGGTGACTGGGAATATGTTACTAACTCTACAGCAGATTGCCCTACTGTCTATGAACGTTGGGAGTATTATACCAATAGAGTTAAATGCAACAACTATCGTATTGTACCTGTTTACTAAACATCATGCCAACTGACTTTCCAATCTACAAGAAGAAACTACCACAAATCTGGATTGAAGATGATAAGTTTATCATTGAATCATCTTCCTTTCGTTATGTGATTACGGATAACTTAAAACTATTGTTTAAGTTATGCAGACGATTTAAGTCTGACACAATCAACCAAACCTATGCTACGGAGTTATCATTATGATTCAATCTTTGCCAGATCGTAGAACTTTATCGGTTAGAGATGCTGCTGCTTTAGAACCATTTTATAAAGCACTTAGACCACATCTTAAACCTAAGACTTGGAGACAATTACAAGCACAAGGTTTGAAAAGAGTTGAACCTGACCCACTCAATCTTGAGTGGATTGTTGATAACTTCAACGCTAATAAGGATGACTAAATAATTTCAAATCTATCACATTCATTTTCTATCATGTCATTTGTACAAGTAGTTTCTTACAAAAAGTTACCTAATGGTCGTAAGGAATATACTGAAGAAGTATATGCCTCTACACCAGATGCTGCAAAAACTGTTATCGAAGGCAAGCAAGGTTGCGAGATTCTTGTTACTAAGAACCTAACAACTATTCCTTCTTCTGATGCAAATTCAGGTCCAAGTTTCTAACTAAACTATCACTTTATTCTCCATTATGTCATTATTTGGTAATTCTATGTTCGCTGCTTATCGCACCGCTAATGTTACATTTTATCGTAACGATTTGGGTCTAATTACTGTTGAAGTACCAGCAACAAATTATGATGCTGCTAAAAGAATAGTAGAGGAACAATACGGAGATGTTGACATCAAGCGTGTAAATCTTAACTAATCTTGATATTATTAAGACAATTCACAAACTGTCCATTTTCTTATACAATGGGCAGTTTTTCGTGTATAATTAAAGAGTAAACAAACATGGAGGATTAATGACCACTAAATGTGTTCCAACAATCGCAGTCTTTCCCGAAGAAAGATTAACCTTATCAGAAAAGGTTGAGAAATGGACATATCAATTGTGCAATTTATTAGAAGCAAACTATAACAAAAGATACCCTAATTCATCTGTACCTGTAACATTCTCAATGGAATTGGGTCGGAAGTATTGGAAGATCAATCAAAATACTGGTGGAGTTCATGCATTTATTGATAGAAATACAGGTGAAGTTTATAAACCTGCATCTTGGCGTGGACCTGCAAAGCATGTTAGATATGACTTAAGAATTATTAATCAGCGGCAAGAATGTTTTGAAAATGCTGATTGGGCAGGTGGTTACTTATATTTAAGAGGTTAATTAACATGAGTAATTTACAAGAATTCATTGATTATGTTTGGTCATTTTATAATACTAAGGATGGATTATATCCTATCCAAGGTATTACTAAAGCAATGATACTTGATGCTAGTTGGTTATATTTACAGATGTGTTGTTATCCATCAATGCCTGAATATTCATGGGGTGATGGTGATACTTTAGATAGAGAACATGTAAGAGATATTATACTTAATGGTCCATCATTCTTAGGAGGTAACTAACAATGAAATTAGACAAAAGGCGCACCATTCCTCTTAAACTATCTAATGAAGAATGGGTTAGTTTGTTAGAATTAGTCAAGAATACTAGTGAGGTAGAGTTATCTGAAGAAGGAACAGAATTCTGGACTGAGTTATATTTAAAACTCCGTCATTATTTTGTTTATAGTTCAGAAGTATTATGATTGAAGATGTAACAAATTCTAGTGCAGATTGGCATGATTTCTGGTATAATGAGGACACACTAGAAACTGGCATACAATCGGTTGTAAATGCTGAGAGATTATGCCATAATGACATAGTAAACACACAGGAGGATCATTGAAACTAATCAGGCGAACTTCTTTCACGAAATTTGCAACAATCCAATCAGATAAACGCTGCCAATGGATTAAAGTTATTGACTGCAAAAGAGGTCACAAAGTATTAGTCAAAAACCCTGAGTATTGCCTTTCTAAATGAACATGAACACAACGATTCGCTACTGGACTCCTTACACTCAACAGTGTAGATATCAATCATTTAAGACATATAAAGAAGCACTAAACATGATAGAATTCTATCTATCATGTGGTGTAAAAGCGGAGGTTAAAGTACACTAATGTTTGAAGATCTAATTGCAGACTTATCATTTTGTATTGATCATTGTGAAATGTCTGATGACCAAATCACAGATATTATTGGTGTTTGTGATGATTTAGGGGGCATACGAGTAGAATACTTTATGGAAGAGTTTATTGTTTTAGATAATAAACAGATTCATGAAGATGACTATCTCGATATTGATGTATTCAACTCATTACACTTCTAATGTCTAAGAAAACCACCAGCAAAAAGAACAAGAAGATTATACTCGAAACCGAGTATTTTGATCTTGAGACTGATACTAACAGTCTAAAGGAGTTTGATACTATGTGTGAGAAACTTAATGTTTCGATAGATTACTTGATTTTTGAATTTATCTAATATATAATACACTTATGAATCACCTATTTTTCCCTACAATGTCACAAACCGCTGTTCAATCTCCTGTACAAGTTGATCGTCATCAAGCAGATCTTTTGCTTTGGTGTGTAGAACAATGCTCCATAGATTTGTCAGATAGAGAGTTAGATGAACTAGAAACAGTTATTAACACATTGGATGGAATTGCGAGGTCATAAGTATCATTGTTTCGCACTGTAACGGTATGGGGGTTTTGTATCACCACGAACTACAAGAATCCCGAATCTGTGCTATGCTTAAAGCATGAACAATCAAAGTTACTTCGCACAGAAACTTGACCACTCTGAAGATTACATAGGTCAAATCTATCTCGATAAGAGATTCAACGCTTATGATATCTACACATTTTGTGAAGATAGCATCCGCATTTATCACTATCCAGTTTATACTGAATATGATAATAAGATGAACCGAGATATCATTGGGGACGAGTATATTGTCTCTGAAATGGTATACAATGATTCATCAGGTTGCACAGTTGGTACACAACTAACATACGGTACTTTCGATAACATCGAAGACGCTGTAGATTGTGGTCGTGATGTACAACTAGAAGTTGCAATTGCGGGGGTTGCTTAACATGTCAATCCTAGCAAATGAAGAACTATTAGAGACAATCTACGAGGAACTTGCTGAAGAGTTTCCAACACTTACAGATCAAGAATTGCATGATCTGACTATACAAAAGTTTGAGGATCTTCAGTGATGCAATTAGACACCACAGGCAGGATTATCGGATCATTCTTGATAGTTACTGCCTATTTTATTGTGTTACATGTATCAGCAACAGTTGGTGCAGGTTTGCATCTATTAGCAGACGCAATTAGTATACCATACTTTACACGCACAAAGGCATATGATGTGGTCATAATGTTATCTTTCTTATGCATAATCTCCATTGCTAAGTTATTATGAACAACAACACATTAACCCCTCGTCAGGGAAGACAATTGACAAAAGATTTAATCGATTGTGTACATTTAGATGAGACACTATTAGAATACATAATGGACTATTATGTGTATCTGATAAATGACACTGAAGTCGAGAAAATGCAAAACATAGTAAACAATGAATTCGGAGTATTATCATGACAACATTCACAGTCAACAACAAAGAATATTCTCATAGAGAGTTAAATACTCTCTACGATTTCTTCACTAAAGAACAATGGGTAATAATAGAATGTGCCCTAGATGAGTATCAAAATAGTGGTGAAGCATTAGATATTGATGTTAACAATGTAAAAGAAGTTCGTGAGGTAATGTATGAATTAGCGAGGTGTGCTTATTAATAATTTGTTAGTGGACAGTCTAGAAACTGTCCACATTTCCACCACACACCGCCTAAACCGTGTATAATTAAAGAGTAAAGCAAACCAAAGCATTCCACCCTATGAGAAAACTTGAACAGCAAATGAATCGTGCTCTAGTTACTAAGAACAATTGGGCAGGATCTAACACCACTGTTAGTTACAATGATTCAACAAATTGCTCTTCTGTTTATCTACATGGTCATAACATTGCAACCCTGGATCATAACACAAAAGCACTCAAATTGTCTTCCTGTGGATATGAAACAGTGACCACAAAGTCTCGACTAAATGCTATTTTAGAAGAGGTAAGATATGGTTGCAGAGTGTTTCAAAAGAACTTCGATTGGTACTTCTCTAATAGACATCAAATCATTGATTTTATCGATGGTATGATAATTGCAGACACACCAAATAATCGAGTGTTTTGATACACATAGTCCCTCCAATTACCTCTTGGGGACTATAAACATACAAGAGGTATTTTTGTACCATTTCTTATTATTATGCTACTCCAATCTGTTCCTTTCGCTAACATTGACCTGCTATCAGTTTTTGAAGATTGTAAGAACGGTGAAGACATTCTTGCTCGTCTAAATGAACTCCTAGGAGAGTAATTACAGATGCCTCGTTCTCCTTTAACAGTTGAAAAACTGTCAAAAGATATAAACTTCTTTGAAGGTTATGTCGCTAAATGTGTAATTGAATTAGCATCAGTTGCTAATACATTGGTTGATGATTTCATCTCTAAATATCAACAAGATGATGTAATTGTTGAACCACTTAGTAACATTCAAAATTCAATTACTTTCAACATTTATAGTAATGGCGAGAAGCAATTACGCTCACTAATTAATATGATTGGTGAAGATCTAAATGTAGTTGACTTTGAGTTAATTTACTTAGGAGAGTGTTAATCAAGGGGGAGCAATTCCCCCTTCTTTATTATTACTCAACTACACACAATTCACCCCTCTTAATTATCATCCAATGAACACAACATCATCACCAGTTACTATCACTAACTATGATGAAATCGTTAAGTATTTTCAACAGTTTCCTGAGCATCTTCATGCTCCAGTTAGTGATAACGAGTCACGCCCGATTCGCCCGCTAGATAATAATACTCATCATAAGACTTTAAGCACTAACTAATACTCATTATAAGATAATCACATCGCCTTTAGTTATCAAATGGAATTCAAAGATTTCAAAATTGGTTTACACATAAGGCATGAAGATAATGATGGGAAAATAGCATTTATCTCTGATGATTACATTACAATGACTGTTAGTGAGAAACCTGCAATCTGCCCTAATAGTAAACATCCAACAGTGAAAGTTAATCTCTTAGTTTATCCACAACACTGGGAACATTGCACACTTGTGGATAACAACCAAGAAGGTGTGATTTCCCCAGTATGTATCTACAAGGCGCAACAACATAGGTATTCAGATGTACAGTGAGTTCTCAAGGATTTCATCACTATGTAATACTAACTGTTTTCCACAGTTTCTGTTAGTCTTGTGGAAAACTACGCATGTTAATTAAATGTCAAAATAAACTATGTTGCGTTGTTTGTTGATGCTTACTGTGTGGTCTCTCAGTGACACTCAAAGGGGTTTAATTGCGGTTTTATGAGTGTGACTAAGCGAGCATAACATCGACACGGCACAATGTCAACTAGGGGATACACAGTTTGTAACACACAGTCCATTAAGTATCATGAAACAAAATGACATAATGCTCAATGAACATTTGACAGTCTAAATGTATCATGGTATAATTAATTCATAACACTCAGTATTACTCAGAGGTTTGCAATCATGGATGACTTTGATACATTCGATGACACAGGATTGCATATGCAAAGTATCATCGAGCATTATGATGATGACGATGAAGAGTATCAACGAAGGGAGGACTATTATGAAACACTAAGTAACAAACACAATGTGTAATTTGCAGTAGCTCTGTGTTACTCTGAGCATGATGATTGCATGATACTCGTTAACACTCAGAATGACAGTGTTTCGCGTCTTATGTGTTAGCGTGGTGTGTTGCGATGCGTCTTTAATAGGGTTCCTAGATCATAAGCTATAAACGACCCAATTCGACTTCTCGATATCATTCTAGAAAAAAAATTTCTGATATATAAAAACAAAGGTCAGTCCACGGATACTGTGAAAAAATTCAATAAAATCGAAATGACTCTCAAGGTCGATCCTGTAAGTGATGAATATATTATAGCAGTTCCTGAGTCATATGTCAATGAACTCAACTGGTATGAAGACACAGAAATTAATATAACACTCAGTGAAGACGGACTGTTTATAGAAGAAAAATGAATGATTTCTATATTATAAAAGGAGCAGTAGAAAAGGAGACTTGCAAAGTATTAGCAAGGGAACTCAGAATTATGAGAGATATGATATTATATCCTAATCATGCAGATAAGGTTAAAGGTGATGATATTGTGGAAAACTCATTCTCATGGTATGGACCTATAGGATATGAAGCATTAGCAGATGTAGTAATAAAGGATATTGTAGAGGAAGTTACAGAATTAAAGTTATATAATTGTTATACTTATGGGCGGATTAGTTATCATGATGCTATATTACCTAAGCATAAGGATAGGGCGTCGGCGGATGTTGGAGTATCTTTGTTAGTAGATACTGACCATGAATGGCCATTATACTTTAAGGTAAATGATACAGATCATGAAGTAATACAAGATATTGGAGATATGGTAATATATAATGGTAATACTATGGAACATTGGAGAGAACCATTTAAAGGTACAGAACAGATTGGAGCTTTTATGATGTTTGTAACTGATAAGAAAAGAGAATTGGAGGGCAGACCATTACAAGGTATGGCATATGACCCTTATAATGATCCTAATGCTATGATGGATCATTTAGAAAGTTGTAGGAAAGCACATGGGGTAAATCCAAATGAATACTAGTTTCCATGTATATGATGAAAACAATTCTCCTATAACAGGATTAATTAATCTTGATGAAGATCAATTACTTAGGAAGCTTAAGGAGAGAGTTAATAAACATGAAGAGATGCGAATTGTTAAAGTTGAAGGAGAAGAGATGAATGATGCAAGTTACTGAATATAGATTTGGACCTAGATTATGGAAAACTACATTATCTCATAAAGTAATAAGTAAACTATATGAAAAGGCAAAGTTCCTTAGAGATTTAAAAGGGCGTACTAAAGAAGAACTTTCTGAAGGTAATAAAGAATGGGTAGAGAATCCTACTTTAAGATTTGATTCAGATGAATTTCCTTTTATAGCAGAACAACTTCAACCTTTTATAAACAGTTCATTTACTATAGATCAAGTTTGGGTTAATTATTTCTCTAGAGGTATGTTATGTCCTTTACATGATCATGAAAGAACTACACATGGATTACAAATGGAGAATCCTCATCATTTAAGTTTTGGGATATACTTAGATGTACCTGAGGAATTAGTTACAGAGCAGATACAATTTCATACACAACATCCTGGTGCTCCTCCAGGATCAGTAGAGTTTCTTTATATGAATGAGAGAAAACATATATGTCCTAAGACTAATGATGTAATATTTTTTGATTCTAATCTATTACATACAGTAATACCTTTTAGAACACCTGATATAGAAAGAGTTATGATTGCTGGAAATGCTTATTTGACTTAGCATATATAATCTGGTATAATATTGATGTCTTAGCGAATCATTATGGCTAAAGGATTTACTGTAAAGGCGAAGTCTCCGCCTAAGAAGAATGCAGAAGAAGAATGGGACTATGATGCAGCATGGGAAATGGTTAGGGGCAAGTCTATTGTCTTCTGTCTTCCTGGTCGTGGAGTATCATATGTTTATCTTAAGAACTTCGTACAACTATGCTTTGATCTAGTACAACATGGTGCTAGTATTCAAATCTCTCAAGACTACTCATCAATGGTGAATTTTGCCAGATGTAAATGTCTTGGTGCTAATGTATTACGAGGACCAGACCAGATTCCTTGGGATGGTAAACTTAAGTATGATTATCAACTATGGATCGATAGTGATATCGTATTCAACACCCAGAAGTTCTTGCAACTAGTTCTTATGAATAAGAACATTGCTGCAGGATGGTATATGACGGAAGATGGTCAAACTACTTCTGTTGCTCACTGGCTCGATGAGGATAACTTCCGTAATAACGGAGGGGTTATGAATCATGAGACTGGTGAAACCATGTCTAAGCGTAAGAAACCATTTACTGTCGATTACACAGGGTTTGGATGGGTTCTTATTAAGCATGGTGTATGGGAACATGATAAGATGAAGTATCCTTGGTTTGCTCCAAAGATGCAAGTCTTTGAGAGTGGAGAAGTACAAGACATGTGTGGAGAGGATGTCTCCTTCTGTCTAGATGCTCTCGATGCTGGATTTGAGATCTGGTGTGATCCTAGGGTAAGAGTTGGACATGAGAAGAACAGAGTCATTTAGTGACTGATATCTATACTATTAGAATCGATGAAGGAGAGGTCTATGAAGATCTCTCTGAAGATGATTTTATGGCGAAGATGATGGAGTTATCAAGTACATTTTATGATACTGGATATCCTCATCCAAATAACATACATTTTACTGCGAGGTCTTATGAAGAAAGTTAAGTCTTATCTTAGCATCAGTGGAACAGGTAATAATATTGAATCTGTAAGGAAAATGACTAGGCAAGGTAATTCTAAGAATACCAAATATTCCGCTACGGCGCGAAACTCGCCTCGTAAACCTTATAGAGGACAGGGGAAATAAAGAGCCTACATAGAGTGCAATCGGATCACAGGAGTACTACCATGTCTATTGATCTACAGAGGAACACCAGGTTCTATATTAAAGAAGACGGTACAATTGAAGATGAATTTGGAAAACTTCTTTATAGGACTAGTATTCCTATTGATCCGCAACAATATGCTAGAGAAACTCTTCATGAGACTATTAAAGAAAAAGGTCTTTTAATTGATGAAGAATGGGAAATGGATGATGAATCTATCGAATTGACAGTGCTAATTGGAGATAGTTAGGAAAACGGGTATAAATAATCTCAACATATAGTGCCCATAATTAATGGCGATCAAACGATCACGCGGTTATAAAGATATTACCCTCGATTTTAAGCCAAATCCTGTAACTGGAGACTTAAATGTTCTTAAGAACGAGAGGTCAATTACCCGCGCAGTGAGAAATTTGGTTCAGACTGGGGTGAATGAGCGATTTTATAGTAGTGTAGGATCAGATATCACTGAAACTCTCTTTGGTTTTGTTGATGTTGCATCTGGAGGAATAATTGCAGCAGAGATTAAGTCTCTTTTATTGCGATATGAACCAAGAATTGCCAACATTGCAGTGAAAGCTGACCCAAGACCTGATTCTAATTCATTTGAATTATTCGTATCTTACCATATTGTAGGACAAGATTATGCTACTAAGTCATTTTCCTTCATTTTAGAGGCAACTAGGTAAAGAACATGCCCGTAACCAAGTTTACTAACCTTGATTTTGATCAGATTAAGGGTCAAATTAAAGATTATTTAAGAGCAAACTCAGATTTTACTGATTTTGACTATGAAGGGTCGAATATGTCGATCCTAATTGATATATTAGCATATAATACTTACATTACGGCGTTTAATAGCAACATGGTTGTTAATGAATCCTTCTTGGATTCAGCTACTTTACGAGAAAATGTAGTTTCTTTAGCAAGAAATATTGGATATGTACCAAGATCGCGTAAATCTGCTCAAGCAATCATTAGTTTTGACTTTAAATTCAATGGAAATACTAATACTGTTAGATTAAAGAAAGGTTTAGTTGTAGTTGGTGCTGTAAATAACACTTCTTTCACTTTTTCAATACCAGAAGACATAACAGTTAATAGTCCTATTGATACTGGATCTACTGCGATAACAAATCCTCCTAGAACAGGAGTATTTAAAGATATTACTGTCTATCAAGGCACACTTTTAAAGAAAAGTTTCCGTGTTAATGGTGGTTTAGACCAAAGATTTATCTTAGACAACTCATTTATTGATTCTGCGTCTATTAGAGTCTTTGTAAGGAAGTCTGGATCGACTTCTGGACTAGAATATTCGCATGTTGACAATATTACAGCAATTAATCAACAATCTAACATCTATCTTGTCCAGGAAGTTAAGGATGAGAAGTATGAATTGCTATTTGGTGATGGATTATTTGGTAAAAAGTTAGATAATGGTGATATTATCGATGTTAGCTATATTATTACGGATGGAAAGGGTGGTAATGATGGTAAATTCTTCTCATATAGTGGAGATTTGGTAGATGATGCTGGAAATCCTGTTGATGCCTCTACATCACCAATAATTAACACAGTACAGACTGCTAAAGGAGGCGGTGATGTAGAGAGTGTTGACTCTGTTAAGTATATTGCACCTAGACTCTATTCATCGCAGTACAGGGCGGTTACAGCAAGGGATTACGAAGCAATTATACAGAGTGTATTCCCTGATGCAGAATCTGTTTCTGTAATGGGTGGTGAAGAATTGGATCCTCCTGAATTTGGTACTGTAATATTAAGTGTAAAACCAAGAAATGCAACATATTTGTCTGACTTTACTAAAACTCAAATTTTAGATAAATTGAAGAGATATTCTATTGCTGGTATTAACCAAAGAATAGTAGATCTTCAAATGCTTTATGTTGAACTTGAAACTGCAGTTTATTATAATTCAAATATTTTTAGTGATATTAATGGATTAAAGTCACAAGTTACTGCTGCACTTACTTCTTATGGTGAATCTGCTAATTTGAATCAATTTGGTGGTAGATTTAAATATTCTGAAGCTCAAGGTATTATTGATGATACAAATAATGCTATTACTTCAAATATTATGAAATTGACTATGAGGAGGGATTTAAAACCTATTTTTAATGCATTTACTCAATATGAATTATGTTTTGGTAATGCATTCCATGTTAATCCAGCTGGTAAAAACATTAAAAGTACTGGATTTAAAATTGAGGGCAATATCAATACTTTATACTTCACTGATCTTCCTCATGATGACTTATTGAAAGGAGATCTTGCTGTAGTTCAATTAACTGAAATTTCAGGAGAAAATGCACCTGTTGTTATTCCTTCTGCTGGTTATGTAGATTATGAAAAAGGTGAAATTGTTATTAATACAATTAATATAACTGGTACAACTCTTGGAACTGGAATTATAGAAGTTCAGGCATATCCAAGATCAAATGATATTATTGGACTAAAAGATTTGTATTTACAATTAGACATGTCTAATACTACGATAAATATCGTAAGAGACACTATATCTTCTGGTGAACAAATTTCTGGCATTGGATATAAGGTTACTTCTAGTTATTCTAATGGTTCTATTACTAGATCGTAAAAACGGATGATTGAAACATATAGCCCTCTATCAACTAGAGTAAAAACATACCAAATTGTCAATGACCAAACTCCAGAGTTTGCGATCACTGAAAATCCATTATTAGAGGATTTTTTAAAGCAGTATTATATCTCTGCAGAATATCAAGGTGGTCCTGTTGATATTGGAGAAAATATTGACAAATATATTAGAATTGATAATTTAACGAAGGAAGTTGTATCTGGACAAGTTTCATTAGCGTCTAGTGTTACTATTAGTGATGATACTATTACAGTTTCTGATAATACGAAGGGATTCCCTCAAAGATGGGGTCTTTTAAAGATCAATGACGAAATTATCACATATTCTGATAAAACTTCAACAACTTTTACAGGATGTGTTAGAGGATTTAGTGGAATTACCACTTATCATAGCCAATTAGACCATAAAAATGTAGATTGGAAGCAAACTGTTGCTGGTACTCATGATTCTGGTGATAGTGTTCAGAATTTAAGTGCATTATTCTTAAAAGAAATATATGATAAACTAAAAGCAATGTATACCCCTGGTTTAGAGGGTGTTGCTTTAAGTCCTGAATTAGATGTTAATAATTTTATAAAAGAAGCAAGAAGTTTATACGAATCTAAGGGTACTGACGAATCTTTCAAGATTTTATTTAAAGCATTATTTGGTTTAGAACCAAAAATCAATGATCTTGAAAAATACCTCATTAAGCCCTCATATGCTAACTATTTGAGGAGAGAATCCTTTGCTGTACAAGTAGTTTCTGGAGATCCATTAAAACTTATTGGACAGACCCTATTTCAGGATAATGAAGAAGGTAATCCCCTAGTAAATGCTGCTAGTGGACCAATTTCAGAAGTTATACACATCAGAGATGATTTTTATCGTATTTCTGTCTTTATTGGATATGATGATAGGGATTTAATCCAAGGAACATTTGCTGTTCCAGGCAGAACGCGAGTTATTGGTAAAGTTGGTCTTGGTGCAACTGTTCTTACTGTTGATTCTACTATTGGATTTGGTCAAACTGGAACTTTCCAGGTGGGATTGGATACAGATAGTCATTATCAGGTATTAGATTATACTGAAAAGACTGTAAACCAGTTTATTGGTTTAACAACGACTTATCCTGACATTCCATCTGCTACTGAGATCTATACACCCACTTTAGTTTATGGGTACGAAGAAAATAAAATTGTTAATCCTGTTAAGATGAGAATAACGGGAGTTTTGAGTGGTTTTGATTCCCTTCAGGATTTATATGGATTATCTGAGACTTCTCGTGTTAAAGTTAAGAACCTTGGAAGATTTATTACTAATCCAAACTTAGATAAGACTTGGGAACAAACATTTTTTAATTCTTGGTACTATAATACATCTGTTAGATACCAAATTGAAGATTTAAGTGGATCTACTTTCACATTAGCAGGTTCAATTGATAAATCTAGTCTAAGAGTTGGTGATACAGTACAATTACTTGTTAGAAATACAGAAACAGAAACTGCTGTATTAACAGTTGGTTATGTTAACCTATCAAATAATTCTATTAGTGTACAGGGAACTTTTACAACTGCTAGTGGTTTATCATACGATATAAGACGAGTACAGAATAAAGCTAATACTACTAAAGTACCAATTATTGGTGGTCAGAATCAAATTTTAGCCAATGTTTCTAATACTTATGTTGTAGATGCTAAAAATTCGGAAAGTGGTAAGAAAGAATCATTTGTAGCTTCTAATTCTATTCCTTCTTATCCAATCTATACTGATAAAATTCATGCTGCTTTAGAGAATCCTTCAGTATCTGGGGGTAGTTGGCAGGGATATAATAGTCTATCAAACAAATATAATATTATCTCTTTTGCACAAGATGTTCCATTCAGAACTGGTGAGGAACTTGTTTATGTTCCTAGGAGTGGTGATGAAGAAATTGCTGGATTAGATAAGAATTCTTATTTTGTAGAAGTACTGGCTCAGAAGAACAAAATTAAATTATATCCATCTAGATCATTTATTCCTTCAGGAATAGCAGTAGAATTTACTCCTCCAGTATCTACAACTGGATATCATGATTTTGTTAGAGTTGAACAAGCAAGACGATCTATTTTTCCAGGTAGAACACTTAAAAGGTTTATTCTTGATCAAGATTTAACTGTTGGTGTTCAACAAAGAACAACATCTGAAAGAACTTTAGATGGTAATACTGGTATTTTAGTTAATGGGGTTGAACTTACTAACTATAAATCTGATAAATTTATCTATTATGGTCCTTTACAATCTTTAGATATAGTTAATTCTGGTAGAGATTATGATGTACTTAACCCTCCTTCAATAACTATTGCAAATAGTGGAACAGGAATTAACACTGCTAGGGGTAGATTATCTATTGGTGGTACTGTTACTGATGTTTTAATTGACCCAGTTGACTTTGAAATTAAAAAAGTTGTTTCAGTTGATATACATGGTGGTAATGGAGCTGGTGCTAAAGCACAAGCAGTAACAGAGTTGGGATATAGGCAATTTACATTTAATGCAAAATCTTTCTATAATGGCGGTAATATTGATCCTTTAGATGGTAAAGGTGGAAGATTTATAATGGATAAACCTCATTATTATAAAACTGGGGATAGAGTAATTTATAGTTCTAATAATAACTATGTTGTTGGACTTCATACGGCAGCTTCTGCTGGTATTGATACATGCTTAGTAGAAGGTCAATCTTATTATATTGGTATTACTAGTGCTACGATATTTAAACTTTATAGGTCAAAATCTGACGCTGTTGCTGGTGTTGCTAATACTGTTGGATTTGGAACAACTGCAGCTGATTTGAATAGTGGTATACACCAGTTTAGAGATTATCATACTAAGAGAAGGGTCTCTAGAGTTACTATTCTTGATGGTGGACATGATTACACAAATAGAACAATTTCTTTAGAACCAGTAGGTGTTAGTACATTAAGAGACTTTATTGAATTTGAAAATCATAGATTTAGTGATGGTGAAGTTATTCATTATGGTATATCAAGTACTGGTGGTTCTGTAATTAGTGGATTGTCAACAGATTCACAATATCAGGTATTGAAAATAGATGATGATAGGTTTAGATTATGTTATTCTGGAATTGCTACTACTAGAATTCCAAATACTACAAATTATCTGAATAAAGAGTATGTTAGGTTTGCTAATCATGGAGTAGGTCAACAGGACTTCTCTTATCCTCCAATAACTGTTGATGTTAATGTTATTACTGATGCAGATACTCCACAGGTATTAGAAGCTAATCCTATTGTTCGTGGTGAAGTTGTAGATGCTATTTTGTATAATACTGGTAGAGATTATGGATCCAATATCATTAATTTTGAAAAAGCACCTTCAGTATTAATAAATTCTGGATCATATGGTCAAATTGGACTTATTATAGTAAATGGAAGAGTTATCGATGCTTTTGTTCAAAGTAAAGGAACAGGATATGATGGTCCTCCAGATATTGAAGTAAGTGGTCTAGGTACTGCAACTGGAGCAAAAATTCGTGCAATTATGAATGGGACAGAGATTTCATCTGTTAAAGTCTTATCTCAAGGTGCTGGATATGCTACTTCAACAACGAGTGTTGTTGTTAGATCTCCTGGAGATTCTGCTACTTTCTCCACAAAAGTTAGAAGATTAGTTGGTAACAAATATAAAACCAGTAGTACTACGAATGGTGATTATCTTGCTCCTGTAGAGGATGGATTAGCTGTTGAATCGGTTGCATATGGAGCAACTGTTAGAAATTATTTTGGGGATGATGGATCTGGGCATTCTCCTATTATTGGATGGGCATATGATGGTAATCCAATATATGGACCTTATGGTTTAACTGATTCTGATGATATTCAGTCTGCTTCTACTAGAATGAAGTCATCATATACACTTGATGCAAGTAAAGTTGAAAATAGACCATCTTTGACTGATTATGAAGCAGGATTCTTTATTGAGGATTATTATTATTCTGCAGATAAAGATTTAGATGAACATAATGGTAGATTTACCAAAACACCCGAATTTGAAGAAGGTGTATATGCATATTTTGCAACTGTAGATAATCTATCAGTACCTCAATTCCCATATTATATTGGAGACACTTATAGGGGATTCGCATTAAAAGTTAATACAGTATCTGGTGAAAAAATCAGACAAACTAACTATGATTTTGAAAATTCTAATTTAGTACGAAATACCTTCCCATATAAGATGTTTGGTGATGGTGCTAGCTATGATTTTGTATATCAACCATATAAACATCTAGCTAATGTTGCAAGACCTGATAAAATCAATAGTGGTACTGTTGACAATATAAGAATTTCTAATCCTGGCATTGGATATACTGTTGGTGCAAAAATTGATTTTAATGATGCTGATACTGGTGGTAGTGGTGTTACTGCATATGTTGGTAAATTATTAGGTAAAGATATAATTAAAATTGTAACAGATTTCCAAAATTATGATGATGTAGTATTTGAATGGGGTCAAAATAAAATCATTGCAAATATTGATCCTTGGCATTCTCTTAATGTAAAGGATCATATTCAAGTTGCTGGATTATCTACTAGTGTCAATAAGCTTGTAGGATCCCATCAAGTTAGTGCAGTAAATTATTCAACTAAACTACTAGATGAAGGATTTAGCGGTATAACGACAGATATTAGTGTACAGTTTATTCCATCATTTGTTTCTGCAGGATCAACTATCGGAATTGGTACTGAAACTGCTAAAATTCTAAATGTTTATCCAGATGATAGTAAATTAAGAATTCGTAGGTCTATTGGTGTTCATACTAATACAGTTGGAACTGCATTATCGTATTTCTCAAGTCAAGTTGAAATTCCTTTAGTTACTGATAAATTCCCTTCTAATTTAAATAGAAAATTCTATTTTAACCCTACAGAAAATGTTGGATTTGGTACTACAAGTGGACAAACGATTACTAGAGATTTCTTGTATTCAGGAGTTACCACATCTAGGTCTATTTTAACAAAAACACTATATTTTGAGAATCATGGTCTTAAAACTAATGATGCACTGAAATTTACTGTTCCAACTTTTGGAACTAATGTTTCTTGTGCTACATCAGATGTTTTCTCAGGAACATTTAATTTTCCATCTATTGTCTATGCAGTAAAGAAAACAAAAGATAGTATTGGTATTAAAACTACTAAAACTTCTGATGATATTTACTTTATTAGTGGAGGAACAGATCAATATGATTATTTACTAGAAGAGCAAGAAACATATCAAGTTACTGGATCTATTCAAAAGGTTACTGCAACAATACAGACTAAAGATGATCATGAATTATTGAGTGATGATCATATTGATTTAATTGTTAAACCTGGACTTACTACTGGTATTGGAACAACAACTTATACTAAATTGAAGGTTATTGATGATTATTTAATTGCTAATCCTATTGGAATAAACACAACTGGAATAAACACAACTACAAATAGAATTACGGCAAATAATCATGGATTAATAACTGGTGACAGAATTTTATACTATGGACCAAATATACCAAGTGGAATAACACAAAGAGAATATTACATAGTTAGAGTTGATGATAATAATATTCAACTTGCAGATACTCTTAAAGAAACTCAAGGATCTCCAAATGTTGTTAATATTACTGATGTAGGTGGTCTTACACAATCTATTAATCCAATTAATCCCCAATTAAGACCATTTAGAAATAATGATCTTCGTTTTGAGATGAGTGATCCTACATTGACGGGATATGATTTAAAGTTCTATTATGACATTAATTTCTTTAATGAATTTGTTGGATCTGGAACAAGTCTTGGATTTGAAGTAGTTGGAGTTAGTAGTTATGCAACTGTTGGTGTTGGGTCTACAAATCCATATGATTATGTTAATCATCCATATTTAACTTTAAAGTATTCTGAAACTGCACCAAAAGTATTATTTTATAACTTATTCAGTACAAGTGGTATATCCACAGCTGATGATACAGTAGTTAATGGGTCTGAAGTTAAATTTGTAGATAGTTCATATAGTGGTGGGTATAATATTACAGGTATTGGAAGTACTGAATTTTCTATTAATTTACGATATCCTCCCGAATCTTTACAGTATGATTTTAGTAATTGTGATGTAATTGAATATACCACTCAAGCAGTACAAGCAACTGGTGGTATTTCTACAGTAAGAATAACTAATCGTGGAGTAAATTATGATAGACTTCCTGGAATTAGTAGTATTTCTGGTGATGGTATTAATGCTACATTAATTCCAGAATCTAATGAAATCAATAAATTGGTTTCTATGACTGTTCCAGATGATGTATATGGATATCCATCAGATAATACTCTTAAGCCAGATGCTTTTATTCCTAGAGTTGTTGATATAGACAGTTTTGCTACTATTATTGATGTTGATGTTACTTATGGTGGTAAGTATTATATTAATGCACCTGCATTAGTTTTGTATGATAAAGGTACTGGTGAGATTAAAGATAGTGGACTTATTACTTGTGAATTAAGTGATTCTGCTGTAACTAGTGCAACTGTTGTTGTTCAGCCAGTTGGACTTTCTAATAATGATTATGGTGTTTCACCTGTTAGAAATAGTAATGGTATTAGTATATTATCTGTAGAATCCATTCTTGGAATTTTAACATGTAAGATTACAACTCCAGTATTAGGGTATACTGTAGAACCTCTTGCAATTGGTGTTTCTTGTTTAGTTGAAGGTATTGGATATGATGCTGGATCTGGAACTGGATACAACTCTGGGGATTATAAATTCTTACCATTTGTAATTACTGATTATAATGATGCAGTAAACCCAAGAGAAGTTACTTTTGATTTAAATGGTATTACAACTAATCCTGGTACTGGATGTACTGTTGCATTTGGATTTGGTCAAGTAACTCGTGCTGAGTATGTTGCTAGATTTGAAGTAATTAAAGGAAATTCTAAGTTTATTACAAATGAACCATTTAAGAAAAATGATGATGCAACTGCGGATATTCAATTAGATTTCATTGATGAAAATAGTGCTAAAATTATTATTAGTGGTGCTGAACCACTTGAGATTAATGACATTCTAACTGGTAAATTAAGTGGTTCTACATGTAGAGTTATTGGTATCACTGAATTTGATGGTAGTTTTAATATTGCTGCATCTGTTAAATCATTAGTTGGGTGGAGAGATAATATTGGTATGATTAATGATACTAATCAGGTATTGCCCGATAATGATTATTTCCAAAATCTTTCTTATGCAATTGAAAGTCCTAAGACTTATGAAGATCTGATTACTTATATTAATGATATTGTCCATCCATCTGGACTTAAAAACTTTGCTAATACTGAAGTACTAGTACAAGGTTATCCTGGAGAACATCTTGGGCCAGCAGAAGACGCTGGTGGACTAGTTCTTGATTATGTTGGAGATCCGTTAAGAGTAGATTCCATTTATCCATTTGATTTAGCTAGAGATTTCCTAGCTCAAGTTAATATTTCTAAATTCGTGGAATTGAGAAATACTAGACTTTCAGACTTTATTTTAAATAGAACGAACAGAGTTTTAGATATTGATGATATTTCTCCCCAATTTGTGTCTAATGAGTCTAATGATTTAAGTGATTATAGAATTGTTGCTAATTATCCAGCAGGAAGATATTTCCAAAGATGGTTTACACAAACTACTCATTTTGCAGAAGATCCTCAGAAAAATCAATATCAGTTGAATGAATTCATCTCTATAACCATTGGTGATAATACATATTTGCTTCAAAAGCATGAATCAAAAAATTATGATCAAGTTGGTCTTACTACTGGATATGTTGCTTTTGATACCTTATATGAACCTGGGTTATCAAAAACTCTTCTAATTGCTAGACCAAATGAGCCATTTGACACTAATTATGAAATTAAAACATGGCAACAAAGTTTTGCCGATTCTGTTGGAGGTGGAGAAACTACATTTGGAAATATTAGATTAGAAGGATCTAATAGCTCTTGTGGTGCTGCTTCTACTCTCGGAATTAGCTCTACAACACAAATTCTTGGATTGGATGCGACAACAACCGAAGCTGCTGTTATTCAATTTGTTTGTATTGATACTCCGTCTGATGGTAGTGAGAAGCAAGTTGATTATCTTGAATATGCAGTTATGCATGATAATTCAAATACTTATCTTACTGAGTTAGCTGCATTCAACTCAAAACAGAATTTAAGTGGATTATCTGCTCCAAACTTTATTGGAACTATTACATCTAAGATTGAGAGTGGTGTACTTAAATTTGATTTTGAAAATGGACGCACAAATGATATTAATGTTAAATCTAAGATAATTGCAGTAAATCCTTCTGCTGTTGGATTTAGTACAAATTATAGATTTAAAATCCCATATACTCCAGATGGAACTGAAAGATCTGGTCGTATAGAAGTTACACGACAGTCATTGGTTGGTATTAATACTTTTGTTGGAATAGCAAGTCAGAGGGATTTATCAGTTAAATCAACAGTTCATGTTGCTTATGGTTCTACTCAAACTTTACATCAACTTTATATACTGACTGATCCATATAATGAGCAAAACTTTATTACTGAATATCCTTTAGCTTCCGTTGGTTCTACAATGGGTATTGGTACATTTGGATCTACTTATAGACCAGATGGACATATTAATTTAGAATTCCATTCATCAGTTTCTGGTATTGTTAGTGTTACTGCCTATAACGAAATCTTATATAAAGATTTGGATCCTAATGGTACTATGGATGGTATTGGTGAATTTAGTTATGGTCAAGTTTATGAATCTGTTGCCCAAAACACATATCTTGGTATTAATAATAGAAATCTTAAAGATTTCGAGTTAACTTATAAGGGAACTCCAATTTATGCTCAAGAAACTAATATTAGTGATCCTAACATACTAGATTATGATAAAGGAGTCTTTACTCAGAAACACTTCTTCTCCACATATGAACAATTAAATTATCTTCCAGATTCTAACCTTGTTGGTATTGGTGGTTCTGCTCTTGTATATTATACTGGTGTTGGAACTGGTACTGCATATCTTCCAAATACTGTTTATGGTATTAAAGATAATAATGACCAATATAGAGTTGCTATTTCAACTACTAATGCTAGAGCAGGTGTTGGAGTAAGCTTTGTAGCAGGATCTGGTACTGGTAATCAGCATAGATTTACAATGAGAAAGAGGGACTCTAAGTCCATGATTTCTATTAGTGGTTTGGTACAGAAACCAATATCATATACTTCAATTAATTATGAATTGAATGTTCCTGTTGCTGGATTTGTTACTGCCTTTGTATTAAGTGGTATTTCTACTATTCAATCTGGAGATTTGCTTAAGATTGAAGATGAGATGTCAATTGTAAGAACTGTTGGATTTGGTACAACTACAATTGGACCTGCAGTTGGTATTGGCACCTGGACTCTTGTTGAAGTAGAACGGGGTGCCGTAGGTACTATTCAAACTGCTCATTCTGCTGGAGAGACTGTTAGACTCTTTAGGGGATCATTCCAGATATTAGATAGTAATGTTCATTTCACACAAGCACCTTTAGGTGGTGATACTGGTATTATTAATCCTAATAATCTTCCATATGCAAGAGCTACATTTGGTGGAAGAACTTTCCTTAGACAAGATTATACTTATAATCAATTATTTGATGATATGTCTGAAAGTTTTGATGGGTTGGAGACTACTTACCCATTAACAACTATTGGTACTGCTGTTACTGGTATTGGATCAACTGGTGGTAATGGTGTACTCTTTATTAATAATATATTCCAGGCTCCATATAGTCAGAATAATCCTAAGGCAAATTTCAAAATTGATGAGACTGCAGGAATTAGTAGTGTTGTATTCACGGGTATTAGTTCTATTGGTTATACTACTCCGATTATAGACATAGGTGATGTTAATGAAAACCAATTACCTAGAGGTGGAATCATTGTATCTGTTGCTTCTACTCCAGGTAGAGGTTATGCTCCATTTGTAGGTGCAATAGTACATCCTGTAATTGATTCTAGTGGTATAGTTCAAAGTATTGTTGGTGTTCCAACAGTAGGTAGTGCAGTAGGAATTAAAACTGCATTCTATAATAATATAACTGGAATTATGGAGGTTACTACAGTTGGACCTCATAATCTTAAGATTGAAGAATCAGTTAAATTAGAAGGATTCCAAATGGAGTGTATTGGTTATAAGCACATCTTTAGAAGTGCTACAACCAATTGTATATCTGTCACATCAGGTGTTAATACTACACCAACAGATGTTGGTTATAATGGACTAACAGGTCATTTAACATTAACTATTCCTTCACATGGTCTTACAACTGCTAATACTATAGGAATTGCTACTCAATCAATAACGATGAGTTGTGATAAAGATGATTATATTACAAATCATGCATATCCTCGTATTTCTGATCCTATACATGGTAGTACAACTATTCCTATTAGATCAACAACTACTGACACTATTACTGTAGATGTCGGCAAATCTGATCTTGGGTATGGTACTACTGTTGGAATCACCTCATTCGTTTATGATTATGCTAGTGGTATTGGTACAATTATTACCGATGGTGCTCATAACTTCACTGATCCAAATTTAGTTGGTATTGCAACAGGTGCTTTAACATTCACATGTAGTCAGGATGCTTATGCAACTAATCACACATATCCAAGAGCAAGTGATCCATACCATGATAAGTTACTTGAAGTAAGGAATGTTACTA
>Ga0098040_1000332_pt1 | contig 22165 bp, 24 predicted proteins | sample 7_EtaG_FD_75065 | JGI IMG/M metagenome (GOLD analysis project Ga0098040, IMG submission 75065) | Marine viral communities from the Subarctic Pacific Ocean - 7_ETSP_OMZ_AT15161 metaG | ecosystem: Environmental > Aquatic > Marine > Oceanic | place: Pacific Ocean | collected 2015-01-08
CCCTATGTAGCAACTAATGTATTAAAAAAGTTTGATAGAAATACTACAGCAGTTGTTTATGTTTTTGGGGCAAAAGATGCTGATAGATTAAAGGGTGGAACGAAGAAAGGTGGTGGAAAGACATATTACCAAGATTACAAAAAGAATAAAAATAAAATGGAACCAGCGTGGAAACATGGATATATTTTAACTGCACCTCATTTTTCTATACAGGCAGGAGGAATGGAAGTAAGTGGTACTGCTATGAGAAAATTACTTGGTTCACCTGAATATGCTGATGACAGAGAACGGAGATTTAAAAAATTCTTTGGTTATTTTGATAAAGGTGTTTATAATATGATGACTAATAAATTTAGTAAATTATTTGGTGAAAATGTTGTAATAACAAAAGAACTTATAAATGAATTTTTAGTAGATGTAGATGTATCAAAATATTTGAATGAAGCAACTTTTCAGACTAATGCTCCTATAGATGATGGTCCTGCACATTATTATAAAGGTTTTAGAGATTATAAAAAAGGATCTACCGATTGGTTAGATTCTATCTTTAAAGAAACTGGTTGGGTAGTTTTAAATCATATGCTTGCAGATGAAGCACATGATCCCGCGTTTGATTATACATTAAATTACAGATTTATGCCAACACCATCTTATGGAACGGTAGGAATAAAAGGTAGACAGAGTGAACGTACTTTACATAACAAGTATAAAGAAAGATTAAATTTTATATTATCTAATTTAGGATTTGAGGTTATTAGGTGGTTAGGTTTAGAAGATAATGCGTTAAAAGTACAAGTACAAGAACCAGTATTACCTGGAGCAGATGACGAGACAGAAAATACAGATTTAAAAGAGTCAAAGTTATTTTCTAAAACTTGGTGGAAAGATCAGTTATTGATAGAAGAGATTTTAGAAATGGATGAGCGAATTACATTAGAAGAAGGATTTAAGTTTAATAACTTCTTAAAGGATTGGTCTAATAAGGCAAAACAACCATTAAGTAAAGTTAAAAAATCTATGACTAATAAAAATACTTTTGCGATTGCTAAATTAAATGATTTTAGTGTAGATAAAGTATTTGAGATGGCTAAGAAAGGGTTTAAGGGATACCAAAAAATTATCAATTATGTTCCTGACAAGATAGCTCAGAAATTAGCAACAACTAAATTTGGGCAAAAGAAAGAAAAGTCTTTAGTTAAATTAGATGATTATCTAAGAGAACATCCAAAACTAAAAAGAGTAATGGGTATAGGTGCAGCGGCGGCAGTAACTTATGCTTGGACTAAGATGACTTTCATTGGAGATCCAGAGTATGATTTAGATTTATCAGCAGCGGCATCAGCAGCAGCACTAGGTGATGTTTCATTTGCAACTTTATTTAGTGGTGAAATGGGAACTAAGTTTTTAGTATTAACTGCAGTAGGAGCAACAACAGGGTTGACTGCACCCTATGTAAAAGCTTTTGGTCGTGTTGGAACAATGGCGGCTGGTGTTTCATTTGGTGCTTATAGAGCATATAAAGCTAGGAAACAAAAGAAATCAGATGCAGAAAAGAAAGATTCAGGAAAGTTTATGGCGAACGCACCAGATACCGTAAAGAATCCTAATCCAAAAGGAAGAAAGAAAACGATTAGTCGTAAAAGTGCAGTTCAATGGGTGGTTAAAAATAAAGGCGATAAGGCGGCTAAAAAATATGTAAAAAGTTTGTCTGAAAGAATAAGTTTAGAAGATGAAGTTAATTTATTATCGGAAGGCGGTGCATATGGTCATATGAATCATCCGTTTGATGATAAAAATCTTACATTTGGAGATTTAAAGAAGATAATTATAGATGGGTTAGGTGGAAACTTAGATAGAGAAGATGGTGTTACTGAAAAATTGGATGGTCAAAATTTAATGATTAGTTGGAAAGATGGAAAATTAGTTACAGCTAGAAATAAAGGTCAATTAAAGAATTTTGGTGAAAAAGCTATGACTACTAGAGGAGTTGCTTCTAAATTTGCTGGTAGGGGAGATATTAAAAACGCATTTGTTTTTGCAATGAAAGATTTAAGTAAATCTATAGGAGCGTTATCGGACGCACAAAAAGAAAAGATTTTTGGTGATGGGAAAAAGTGGATGAATCTTGAAGTTATGTGGCCTAAGTCATCAAATGTAATAGATTATGATAAAGCTCAAATAGTATTTCACGGAACTCTGGAATATGATGATAGTGGAAATCCTATAGGACAGCCTAAAGGGTCTGCAAGAATGTTAGCAGGAATGATTAAACAAGTTAATCAACATATACAAAAACATTATAAAATTGGTAAACCACAATTTTTAAGTGTTCCTAAATCACAAAATTTTGATACTAAAAAGAAAACTTTTTTAAGTAGATTAAGTAAATTACAAAAAGAATATGCATTAAAGGATAATGATACTTTAGCACTATATCATCAAAAGTATTGGGAAGAATTTATTCATAACGCAGAAAAACAATTTGGAGTAAAAATAACAAATAAATCATATAAATCTTTAGTAAAACGTTGGGCATTTTTTGATAAGTCATACAAAATACCACAAATTAGAAAAGATTTAAAGAAATATCCTGATTTTTTAGATTGGGTATTAACTACAGATAAGGTAGATCATCAAAAAATGGTAAAGCAAAATATGAGACCTTTTGAAGTTTTATTTTTTGCAGTAGGAACTGAAATTTTAAAAAATATTAGTGGGTACTTAGCAGCATCTCCAGATGCCGCGGTACAAAAGATAAGAAAAGATGTAATTGGGGCAATATCTAAGGTAAAAAGTGGCAAGGATATTAAAAAAATAGAAACATTAAAACTTCAATTAGATAAATTGAATAGGATTGGTGGATTGAAATCAATAGTTCCGACAGAGGGTATAGTTTTTAAGTATAAAGGTAAAACATATAAGTTTACAGGAGCTTTTGCACCTGTGAATCAAATTTTAGGATTATTAAACTTTTAGAGGTTATTATGGCAGGATATAGTAGAGAAAATAAAAGACAAAACGAAGCATTACAAAAAATTATGGATGGGGGAGCTCCTGAAAAACGTGTAATGGTGGGTTATGAAGGTGATAAAACAGGACTTACTGAAAAAGAAATAGAAGAACGAAAAATTTCAGCAGAAAAGACAGATGTATTAAAAGAAGCACGAATGCCGTGGTTTTGTCCTAAATGTGATAGGATAATGAAAAAGAGGATAGATAATCAGTATTATCGTAGATATAATCATTGTATGGATTGTCAGATAGAATTTGAGAATGAATTAGCTGTACAGGGAAAATTAAATGATCATATCAAGGAAACAGTTAAACAAAATAAAAAATCTTATCTTAAAGAAATGAAACAGTCTATTGAAGAGTGGAAAAAGGCTCCAGATACAGTTTCTTTTTTTAATCAGGTTAGACCAGATGGATATTCACTTGATGAAGAGCAGTGGGATGTAGATAAAGATCATATTAATCAAGAAATTAAAGAAGCTGAAGAATATATAAAAAAATTGGAAGAATCAATTTAATATATTTATATATTTATAAGTGTAGTATTATATACAATAGGAGAAGTTCATGTCGGACATAAATAAACTCAGAAGTTTGGTACGAGAAGAAATTAAATCCATTTTGGCAGAAAAACAGGCTGATGGTGGGTTAGAGAAACTTGATGTAAAACTACCAGCTCAAGCACAAAGATTTTTAGATAAGGCGGTTACTGCGATAAAAGGCGCTAATTTAAATCGTCGGAAACAGATTGCAGCATTAGCTAAAATAATTGATGGTTTGGGGTTGGATAGGAAGGAATTAGCTAGATACATAACTAAAATAAAACGGGAGTTGTAGGTTTGGGAAAGATAATAGCCCTTATTTTATCTATTTTGGGCATATCAAGTAAAGCTTCTGCTATTAAAAAAGCAAAAGTAAAAAAAATAGATAAGAAGTTAAAAGATTCTACTAAGAAGATTAAATCAGTAGATAAAAAGATTAAATCTACAAAGAAGGAATCTAAAAACTTAAAAGACAAAGCTGCAGATATAGAAAAAGAAATAAAAAGCGTTAAAAAGGGTAATAAAAAACGCAAAGAAATTAAAAATTCTAAAGACGCTGAAGATTTTTTAAGAAAATTTGCAAAAAAATAGGAGTAAATAATGGCAACAGCAAAATACGCACCATTTGTTAATAGAACTAAAGCAATTGAACAGACACAAAATGCATATGGAGAAGTTGTAGAGGCGGTAGGAGCAAGTACAACTTTTGAAGCTACGGGTTCAAATACTAGTACAGCATTTATAGTTAATGCTGGAACTGGTTATACTTTAACTCCAGTTAATGGGTCAGGAACAATTAGCGCAGGATTAGTAACAGGACAACTATATCCAATTGCAATAAAAAAGGTAGTAAATACTGGCGGAACAACTGTAACTCTATTGAGATAACTGGAAATTTTGAATTATAATGAGATGGATATTAATATTATTAATAACTGCATTCTGCACTGCACAAGTTACACTTACTGAAGAAGAATCGAAAAAAATTGCAATAAATATTCAGAATTTGCAAGTTGAAGTTGATTCTTTAAAAAATATTGTAAGTTCACAAAATAAGTTGATATATATACATAAGGAACTTATTGCTAAGGATAGTGTTACAGTTGCTTTACAAGATGAAAAAATTAATATTTTAGAAAACGATAAAAAATTACTTGAAAAGAAAACAAAGTTAGTCAAAGCTTCCTGGTACGAAAATAAATGGTTATATTTTACATATGGGGCAATATTATCATACGGCTTAACAGATTTTATTCATTCAATAACTAGTATTTTATAATAATGTCTACAGATAAAAAACAAATAAAAGAAGCTATTCGAAACGAATTTAAGAAGTGTGCAAAAGATCCTGTACATTTTTTAAGAAGATATTGTTATATTCAACATCCACAAAAAGGTAAAATAAAATTTGATTTATACAGTTATCAAGAGAAAACTTTAAAAGAATTTGTTAATAAGGATTATAATGTTCTTCTAAAAGCCCGACAGTTAGGTATATCAACATTAACTGCAGGGTATGCATTATGGATGATGACATTTTATGATGATAAGAATATATTGGTTATTGCTACGAAACAAGATGTAGCTAAAAATTTGGTCACTAAAGTTAGGGTAATGCATGCTAGTTTACCAACTTGGTTGAAACAAAAATGTGTTGAAGATAATAAATTGTCATTAAGATATAAGAATGGTTCTCAAATAAAAGCAGTAGCAAGTTCTGAAGAGGCTGGCAGATCAGAAGCATTATCATTGTTAATTTTAGATGAAGCAGCATTTATTCCTAGAATTGATTCAATATGGACTGCGGCATCTCAAACATTGGCATTGGGTGGTCGATGTATTGCACTTTCTACACCAAATGGTGTTGGTAATTGGTTTCATAGAACTTGGGTTGATGCTGAAGATGGTCTAAATGAATGGAATATTTTAAGATTACATTGGTCAGTACATCCAGATAGAGACCAAGAATGGAGAGATCATCAAGATAAATTGTTAGGTCCTTCAATGGCAGCACAAGAATGTGATTGTGACTTTGTAACTTCTGGTCTGATGGTAATTGATGGTAGAATTTTGGAAGAATATAAAACCACACAAGTTAAGGATCCAATTGAAAAACGTGGGGTAGATAGTAATGTTTGGATATGGGATCCACCAAATTACACAAAAGATTATGTGGTGAGTGCTGATGTTAGTAGAGGAGATGGTACAGACTATTCAGCATTTCATGTTATGGAAGTAGAAGATTGTAAACAGGTAGCAGAATATAAAGGTAAGGTTGGAACAAAAGATTTTGGTAATTTACTTGTTAACATAGCTACTGAATATAATAATGCATTATTAGTTATTGAAAATGCATCAATTGGTTGGGCAGCAATTCAACAATGTATTGATAGAGAGTATGATAATTTATTTTATATGTCAAAAGATTTAAAATATGTAGATACACAAAAACAAATGACAAATAAAATTTATGGACAAGAAAAACAAATGGTTCCTGGATTTACAATGTCAATGAAAACACGACCATTAGTAGTGGCAAAATTAGAAGAATTTTTTAGAGAAAAGTCAGTAGAAGTTTCATCTTCTAGGTTAATTGATGAATTGTTCGTATTTATATATAACAATAATAGAGCAGAAGCAATGACAGGATACAATGATGACTTAGTAATGTCATTTGGTATTGGATTGTGGATACGTGATACTGCTTTACGTTTAAGAGCGGAAGGAATAGAATTACAGAAGAAAGCTATTTCTGGTATATCTATGAATCCAGCAATATATAAGCAAACTGATAAAAATGATAGTTGGACATGGGAAGTTGATAGTAAAAAAGAAGATTTAACTTGGTTAATTAATAAATAGAGGTAAAAATGGCTGATACAAGCTTAAGAAGTAGATTAAAGAGATTATTTTCAACTAACGTAATTGTTAGGAATGTTGGTGGACGACGATTAAAAGTAGTTGATACTAGTAAATCTCAATATATGCCAACTAGAGGGTTGATTGATAGATATAAAAAGATTTATTCCACTGGTGGTGCGGGATTGTCTGGTTATTCAGATAATCAGTTAGTTAAATCGTTACGCTTAGGGTTATTTAGAGATTATGAATCAATGGACGGTGATGCTATACTTTCTTCTGCATTAGATATATATGCAGATGAATCTACGATGAAAAGTGAGTATGGAAATGTTCTTGAAATCAATACACCAAATGATAATATTTTTAAAATTTTACATAATTTATATTACGATGTATTAAATATAGAATTTAATCTATGGCCTTGGATTCGTAATATGTGTAAGTATGGTGATTTCTTTTTAAAATTAGATATTGATGATCGATTTGGAATAAAAAATGTAGAACCGTTATCTGTTTATGATGTTACTCGGTTAGAAAATGAGGATCCAGAAAATCCTGAATATGTAAAGTTTAAATTAGAACAAGGATCTACTGGGGGAGACGTGAAACATTCTATTAGTAGTCGGATAGAGGAATTTGAAAATTATGAAGTAGCACACTTTAGATTACTTTCTGATTCAAATTATCTTCCCTATGGTAAGTCTATGATTGAAGGTGGTAGAAAGACTTGGAAACAATTATCACTTATGGAAGATGCTATGTTAATTCACAGAATTATGAGAGCTCCAGAAAAAAGAATATTTAAAGTTGATATTGGAAATATCCCACCAGCCGAAGTTGATAATTATATGAATCAAATTATAGATAAGATGAAAAAAGCTCCAGTTGTAGATAAGGCTACTGGCGATTATAATCTTAGATATAATATGCAGAATATTACTGAAGATTTCTTTATGCCAGTTCGTGGTGGAGATAGTGGGACTCAAGTTGATTCATTACCAGGATTAACATATGAAGCAGTAGAAGATATTGAGTATTTAAGAAATAAATTATTGGCTTCATTACGTATTCCAAAACCATATTTGGGATTTGATGAAAATGTTGGGGAAAAAGCAACTCTAGCGGCGGAAGATGTAAGGTTTGCAAGAACGATTGAAAGAATTCAAAGAATAACTATTAGTGAATTAATGAAGATTGGTATTGTTCATTTATATGCACAAGGATTCACAGATGAAGATTTGGTTAATTTTGATTTAGAGTTAATGAATCCATCTACAATTTATGAACAAGAAAAAATTTCACTTTGGAATGAAAAAACTTCACTAGCATCTTCAATGTTACAGGATGGGTTACTTTCTTCAGAGTGGATTTATAAAAATATATTTAAGTTTACAGATGAAGAAATTAAAAAAGAAGATGATAAGATTGTATATGATTATAAACAAAAATTCCGTAAAGGTCAAATTGAACAAGAAGGAAATGATCCAGCGAAAAGTGGAGAAGCTGCAGGAACACCAAGTGATTTAGCTATGGGAAGAACTGGACATGAATTAGACGATGAATTAGGTCCAGAAGGTGGAAGTCCAGAAGGTGGTTGGAAAGGTGCAGGTAGACCAAAAGAACCATCACATTATAAAAAAGACAGTCATGTTAGGGGCAGAGACCCATTGGGTGCGCATGAAAAGAAAAAACAAGCTTCTGGAAATCCAAAATACGGTAAAGTTATGGCTTTAGCACATTTGGATAAGCTTAAGAATACTTTAAAACGTAAATCTGATATAAAACTAATAAATGAGGTTGAAGAGATAGATGAGGAGTATAAAGAAGATGTTAATAATAAGTAAAGTTAATCAATATTTCAGAAGTTTTATATTTATTTATGACAAACTATATTGGAGTGATTTATGTCTAAACGATTAAGACACATTAAGATAAAAAACACTGGTGTGCTATTTGAAGTATTGACCCGACAGGTGACTGCGGATATAATGGAGAATGTTGAGTCTAAAGCAGTTGTTTTGATTAAAAAGCATTTTCATAAAAATTCTACTCTGGGTAAAGAGTTAGAACTATATAATATACTTACGACTGAAACATATAAACGTCGTGAAAAGGCTGATAGATTGGTAGACGCTGTAATTAGAAGTCGACAAAGGCTCTCAAGTAAAGCACTTCGATCAGAAAAGTATAATCTTATTAAAGATATTAAAGAAACTTATGATGTAGGTGCGTTATTTTCTACTAGAATGCCACATTATAGACAATTAGCATCTATTTATAAATTATTTTTATATGAAACTACTGGGGAAGATATAAACCCGAAAGAAATTGTAGATTCTAGAGATTATATAGTTGAATCGCTAATTACAGACATTCCTAAACAGAAACCAAAAAGTGAATTGGCTCAAGAATATATTGATGAGTCGAAAGATGTTAAATTATTAGCTTATACTTTAATGGTTGAAAAATTTAATAAAAAATATAGTACATTAAGTCATGCTCAAAAAGAAGTTTTGAGAAAATATATTAATAACGTATCAAATACAAATTCTTTATCAGAATTTATAGAAGGTGAAGTAGTTAATATTAAGGGTGCTTTGAAAAAATTAGTACCTAGTGTAATGGATGATATTACTAGTATAAAATTAAAAGAAGTAATTGCTCAGGCTGATACTCTTTCAGAGAATAGTAAAGGGACTGAAAATAAAGTAATTACTTTAATGCGATATTATGAACTTGTTAAGGAATTAGAAGATGTCACGAGAAAATCTCAGAACCTACATTCGTAATATAATAAGAGAATTATTAGACGAGAAGAATCTAGAAGAAACATCTTTTAGTAGTGGGGCAGGTGCATATAATACGCCATTTGCATTTACTGGTAAGGGGAAAAGCGGTAAAAAGAAAAAAAAGGAAGTAGCAACTAATTCTACAGGATATAATGTTGTTAAGGAAGGAAAGTATCACGATTACAGAAATGATGATACTTTAAGTCCAAAACAGAAAATTGGTCGCTCTATGAGAGAGATTAGAGATCATCTTACAGAAATTGATAAATTGACTAAAATGAATGTAAGATTAAAAAATGAAATGGATGTTGATTCAAGGTCATATTGGAAAAATACTCATAAAGCGATGAGAAGGGTTAGTGAGCGATTAGTAAAATTGGCAAATAGAGTTGGACAATTATACTAATGTTAAAATTACAGAATCTATTAGAAAATGTAAAGGATGTAGCAAAGGCAAAAAGAATTAAAAGACAGGTTCAAGGTGCTGAAAGTAGAATGAGATTGCATATGTATGAGTTAGCTGATAGAATGAGCGCCGATGTATCGAATAGAAAATTAGCAGACCAATTAATAAAATCATATCAGAAAAATGTAACAAAATTTATGAGAGAAATGATGGCATTAGTAAAGAGGATGAAATAAATGAAACAACTTATAGTAGATTATTTACCATTTAGTATAACACCACAACAGATTACAGAATCTATGAAGGAAAATAAGGGTAGATTAGTTGTTAGAGGTGTTTTACAACGTGCAGAAGCAAAAAACCAAAATGGAAGAGTTTATCCAAAAGAGGTATTGATGAGAGAAGCTAAAAAATATTCAGAATCTTTTATTAAAGAACGTAGAGCAATGGGCGAATTAGATCATCCAGAAAGCTCAGTAGTAAATTTACAAAATGTATCACATAATATAACTGAAATGCATTGGAATAATGATGATTTAGTTGGCACTGTAGAAGTATTAGGTACTCCAGCAGGTAATATTTTAACAGAATTATTTAAAGCAGGAATCAAGTTAGGTATCAGTTCTCGTGGAATGGGTTCAGTAGAAACAGTATCAGAAGCAGGTGATGAAGAAGCACAAGAGGTACAACCTGATTTTGAACTTATAGCATTTGATTTCGTATCAAACCCATCTACTCAAGGAGCTTTTATGTATCCTATGCAAGAGAGTGTAAATAAAGGAGAATCTACAGGTAGAACTTGTGGTGAGTACTGTAAAGCAGAATCTATAATTAACGATATTTTACGAGGTGCATAGTGAATAGACGGGAAAATTTTAGTTGGCGTAAATGGAATGATTTTATTCTTGAAAAGAATGGGGTGCTTGATGAATCGGATTATAAATTTGTTTTAACTTTACCTAAACATATTTATGGTGGAATGAGAGCAGTGTTTAATTCAAAGAAAGCAGCAGAAAAGTATATGGAAGATCATATTGGTTCAGAAGCTTGGAAGCATGTAAAGATTAAAAAGGAAAGAGTTTAATGAGATCACCTTATAAAGAATTAATGGAAAGGGAATTGAATGAACTTCCAGCATTTAGTTCACCAGAAGCATCTAAACAAGTTGATATTGATCTTGTTAAAATGTCAAAGATTTTAGGAAAAGCATCACAGAAAGTTATTAAAACTATGATGGATGGAGTAAGAGGTAAGAGATATGATGCAATGGATTTACAAAGAGGACTTCAACAAGGTAATGTTAGAAGAACACATTTTGGTGAGGTAGATTTTATACAACAATTATGGTCTAAGGTAAGAAGTGGATTCAGACGATACACACCTACTGGAAAATTGAGATAATTATGGAGAATAAAAATGGCTAAAAAGAAAATTAAATTAAAACAAATAGTAGAACATATTTTTGCAGGCGGGTTTGTATCACAACCAGCAATGATGGATATGGATATGTTTAGAACTAAAATTAAAACCAAAAGTGAAGATACTACACCTAATATTAAATTAAAGAGCCTTGTTGAAGAAGATGAAACTCACGAGCCAGTTAATGCTGGAAAATTTAATGAAGCTTTAAAGGTATTTCCACAATTAGGTGAAGCAATTTATGGTAAACATGACCTAAAAAGTGTGGCTGAAACACTTGCATATTTAGCTAAAACATCACGACAACATGCTTTAAGTGAAACTGAAGATTGGTTTGATAAAGTTACGGTATCTCGTAATATGAAAGAATTAGGTGCTCTTTCAGGACAATTTAATAAAATTTCCACAGAAGCAAAATCACTTCAAGAGAGAATGTCAGCTTTATATGAAGATATGGGACATATTATTAGTAGATATTATGATTTGAATGAAGAAGAGGAAGAATTGGATCCAGTAGGACAGGAAGATGACGATATTGATAATGATGGTGATTCTGATGATAGTGATGAATATTTGAGAAATCGCAGAAAAGCTATTTCTAAAGCTGTGAAAAAAGAATCTACAGATCCTTGGAAAGATAGAAATTGGGGTGATCCTTTACCTACTTTGGCAGATTATGTAAAATCTACGTTGAAAAAAGAGGAAAAAGAGGTAGATGAAGCAGCTAATGACCCAAAACTTAAAAGTATGAGATCAAAGTTAAGTAAATTAAGACTTAGAATTGCACAAATGGAGAATGAACCAGGTGGTTATAAAAGAGCAGAAGGTCTTAGAAAACAAAGAGATTCTTTAAAAGCTCAAATTGCTAAACTTTCAGGAGCGGCTCCAAAACAGGGTAAATGGTCTAAGAAACTTGGCAAATAGATAAGTGATTAAGTTAAAAGATATTATAAAAGAATCTAAATGGTCAGACCGAAAATGGGGTGATCCGTTACCTACATTAGAAGATTATGTGACTTTCCCTATGTTTGAATCTGATGATGACGACGCTTTTGTTCATGTAGGGCAGGGAAGATATAAAGAAAAGAATCGTGCTACTGGTAAACCATTACCTAATTCCCCTACTTATAAAAAATCAGATAGTGGAAACTATGAAATGATAGATGATGACCCAACTGGGGGAGACCCAGATGATGCTTGGGATGATGAAGAAGGAAGAGCAAAACCAAAAGGTAAAACTGATGCTGATACAGATGATGATGAACCAGCAGGTAAATTAGGTGGTGGAGATTATGAAAGAGATGGGGGAGAGCCAGAAGATAAACCATTTGGTGGAGATACAGGAAAAGATGCAGATTTTGATCCTGATGATGGAGAAGGAGAGCCAGATTTTTATGATCCAGAAGATTATGAAAAACATTATCCAGAAAAAACAAAACCAAAAGATGAAGTTGGTGATATAAAATATGGTAAAGGTTTTTCACCAGATAGTGATCATATGTTTGATTCTGTAGCTAATTCAGCACCTGATGCATCTGATAAATATTCTGGAATGGTAGATTCAGCAAAGAGTGGTAATTGGGAAAAATTTAGAGCAGGAATTCATGATATATATGATGAAGATGCGAGAGAACATTTGTTAAATTTAGCAAATCATGTAGATGCTGGAACATATAAAAGCGAATTTCCTAGTGGTAAAAAAGGTTTAAAATTTGGTAGAAAAGAAGTTATGGATATGTTTAGACAGGCGGCTGAGTATGGAGATGAACAATTCGGTGGTGACGAAGATGAAGATGATTTGGAAGACCCAGCAGGTGGTAAAGGTGATGCTTGGATGCATGGTAAATCAGAAGAATCAATTACTATTAATGGTAAACAATATAAAAGAATTTCCGAATCAGTAGAACCTACAGTATTTGATCCATTTAAAGAAGCAAAAAAACAACTTGGTAGTTTATATACTAGAATGAAAGGTAAATAGAGGTTATAATTGATAGAAGTTAAAGTTAAAAAGAATAACGTTGAAAAAGCTTTAAGAGAATTTAAGAGAAAAGTTAAGGATTCTAAATTAATGTTAGAATTATCTGAGAATAGTTATTATACCAAGCCATCTGTTAAAAAAAGGCGGCAAAAGCTAAGATCTAAGCTCAGAATGCGTCAAAATACAGAGAAAAACAATAATTCTTACTGATTATAGACCTTTTTATAAAGTTAGTTCATATTTATATTAAAATAAATACACTGTCGGGAATTTCTTCCCATCATACAGTGTACAGATAATGATGTCTTATAATAGTTCCCAATAACTATTTTAAATCCAAATGTAATATTAAATTTAGATAATTTTTATCTAAATGAAATAGGAGAAAAGTAATGGATGATCTTTTAAAAGAAGCCATTGCAGATGCAAAAGCAGTTCGTGAAACAGCTCTCGAAAACGCCAAAGTAGCTTTGGAAGAAGCTTTCACACCTCGCTTGAAATCTATGCTTTCCAAGAAAATTCAATCCGAGATTGAAGAAGAAAGTACTGAAGATGAAGTAACTGAAGATGCTGTATCTGATGAAGATGCAGACTCAGTTGACGAATCTGATGACGTGGAAGAAGAAGTAGAAGTTCAAGATGAAGGTATGTATGAAGATGATGAAGATCCTTCTGATGAAGATTCTGAAGAAGAAGCTGGCGAAGAAGAAGAAGCCCCTGAAGAAGAAATGCCCGAAGAAGGTATGGAAGAAGAAGGAGTTATCGAGATTAATGGTGTGATGTATGCACCAGTTGTTTCTGAAGAAGGCGAAGAGGAAGAAGAAGGCGAAGAAGGCGAAGAAGGACCTCCTGAAGAAGAAGGAGACCCAGATGAAGATCTTGATCTAGAAGCAGTTCTGAGAGAATTAGAATCAGAATTGGAAGAAGATGAAGATGCTGATTTTACTGAAGAATCTGAAACAGATGAATCTGATTCCGTAGAGGAAGCTGATGAAGTTGATGAAGATAAAGAAGATGTTGACGAAGAAGTTGATAAATCTTCTGGTATCGGTAAAAGTGATAATCACAAAGGCGAATCTGATGAATCTTCTAAAATAGGAGTTCCAGGAAAAGCAAAACACGAATCAGTTGAAGAAGCTGATGAAGTGATTGCTGAATCTGATGAACCTACAGAAGCCGAAGAATCTATTTCCGAGTCCGAAGAAGAAGAAATTGATTTAGAAGAAGTATTAAGAGCACTTCAAGAAGAAGATGAAGTAGATACTACCTCTGAAGATATGGAAAATCTTCAAACAGAACTAGACGAGCATCGCGATGTCGTAAAATATCTTCGTTCTAAGTTGAACGAAGTCAACTTACTTAATGCAAAACTTTTGTTCACTAATAAACTATTCAGGTCGTATGGTTTATCTAATGATCAGAAAATGAAAGTAGTTGAAACATTTGATAGAGCAAAGAACCTTAGAGAAGTCAAACTTGTTTACGCAACGATGGCAGAATCTTTTGTTAATGGCTCTTCCAGAGAAGAAATTGTTAAAGAATCCAAAAAGGGGTCAGCTTCAAAACCAGTTGCTAGCACGAAATCTGAAAAACAGGAACAAGAAATTCTTTCTGAATCAGATGAAATGAAGCAACGTTTTCAGAAGTTGGCTAATATCCTTTAAAACTGGAGAATTATTATGTCAAGTAAGGCAATAGCAGAAATTATGGATGGCTATAACCCGCATATTGAGCGTCGGAAGGAAACCAAGAAGCTCATTGAGAAGTGGGAAGCTACAGGTCTGTTAGAGGGTCTCGGAGACGAAAATAAAATTCATACAATGGCACAGTTGCTTGAAAATCAAGCACGTCAGCTTATTGATGAATCTTCAAGAGTTGGTGGACCAGGTACGGAAGAATGGAGTGGAGTTGCACTTCCTCTAGTTAGACGTATCTTTGGTGAATTGGCAGCACAGGAATTTGTTTCTGTTCAGCCTATGAACCTTCCATCAGGTCTGATTTTCTATCTAGACTTCAAATACGGCACAGCCAATCAAGGCTTTAGTGCTGGAGAAGATGTTTATGGTAACACATCAGCATCTGGTGATCCTAGTGGTGGATTGTATGGCGCAGGTAAGTTCGCTTACTCAACTAATGAGCAAGAAACTGGCGCACAGACGATTCACGCATCAAGTGTAGCTAGTGGTACTTATACTACTGGTTCAGTTGCAGCTAGAGATATCGATTATGAACCTAGTTTAACTATCGGAACCGCAGGTGCCGATAATAGTTTGATTAAGGTTAATGTATCTACCGCAGGTATGACACGTCCTGATAAAGAAGCTGTTCGTGCAATGGTGGTATCTGGTTCAGGATTTGATGAGTATTTCCCTGCATATACAAAACTATCTGGTTCGTCTGATGAAGTAGTATTCATTGTTAGACAGGACGCAGCGGGCACATTAGGTCCATTGACAGTTAAGTATAGTGCACAACCTACTGATTCAACTCGTGGTGACTTTGAAGTTAGCTCGACTGAGGACTGGGCAGGAAATACTGGCGATGTAGGAATTCCAGAAATTGATATTCAATTACGTCAGGTTAGCATTGTTGCTAAAACACGTAAATTGAAAGCAGTTTGGACTCCTGAATTAGCTCAAGACCTTAACGCTTATCATAGTGTTGATGCAGAAGCAGAACTCACAAGTATGTTGAGTGAATACGTTTCGATGGAAATCGATTTGGAAATCATAGACATGCTTAGAGCAAATGCAGACGCAAAGACTGAATATTGGTCAGCAAGAGTTGGATATGAACGTCCAACTGGAGGCGGAGCTTTCGCACAGTCAAGTGGTGAATCTAATGCTTATACAAAGGGTGAGTGGTTCCAAACTCTTGGAAACAAAGTCCAAAGTGTAAGTAATGCAATTCATCAGAAAACTCTACGTGGTGGTGCAAACTGGATGGTGGTCTCACCTGAAAGCGCAACTATCATAGAGAGTATTCCTGGATATGCAGCAGACACCGATGGTGATGCAATGAAAAATTCATTTGCTATGGGTGTACAGAAGGTTGGTATGTTGAATAGTCGCTTTACAGTTTATAAGAATCCTTATATGCTAGAAAATACAATATTGATTGGTTTTCGTGGCAGTAATTTCTTAGAAACTGGTGCGGTTTATGCTCCGTACGTTCCTTTGATTATGACACCTCTAGTCTATGACCCATCTAACTTTACACCTCGTAAGGGCGTAATGACAAGGTATGCTAAGAAAATGGTAAGACCTGAATTTTACGGTAAAGTTGTCGTGGCAGACGTTAACTATGTTTAATAGTTAGTCATTCTGAGATTTAATCTCAAATAAAAGAAGCCCTACTTATTGTGGGGCTTTTTTTATGCCTATTTATCATAGGATAGATATTTATAAGTGATGAAATGTAATTATTTTAGGAGATTATAATGCCACAAACAGCAATTTGGCCAGGAAGTAGCTCATTTGCATCAGGACAAACACCTTTTGGATTGTATGATAGCGATACTCAATTTTCAGGGTCTGGAGCAAATTCAGTAGATAGATTTGCTGATTGGTGTGCTAAGAGGTTGGGATATCCAATTATGGATGTCGAAATGCAATCAGGTTCTTTTTATGCAGTTTATGAAGAATCGGTTACAGAATACTCAGCACAAGTAAATCAATTTAATATAAAAGATAATTTATTGAATTTGACAGGACAATCTACTGGGTCTAATATGACTCATAGAAATATTACGCCTACACTAGGTAGAACGGTTAAATTATCTAATAGATATGGGACAGAAGCTACTACTCCTGTTGGTGGTAATGTAAGCTTAAGAAGTGGTTCTCTTACTGTCGATAGTGGTTCACAAGTTTATGATTTAAATGCATTATGGGCAAATGTATCAGAAAGTGGTAAAGCTATAGAAGTTAGACGAATGTATCATGGACCAACTCCTGCAATTCAAAGATATTTTGATCCATATGCAACTACTGGATATGGAACTCATAAAATGATAGAAGGATTCGGATTTGGAGGAATGTCACCTGCAGTAACCTTTACATTAATGCCTATATTTGAAGATATGTTAAGATTACAGGCTATTGAAATGAATGATGCTATACGAAAATCAGCATATTCATTTCATTTGGTGAATAATCAAGTGAGAATATTACCAATTCCAACATCTACTTTTAAAATATGGTTTGAATATTATTTAGTAAGTGATAAAGAAGATTCAACCAGCTCTGATCACGGTGGATCTTCATTGGCATCTATATCAGATTTTTCTAATGTACCATATAATAATATGATATACGGTCAAATTAATGATGTTGGTAAACAATGGATTCGTAAGTATGGATTAGCCTTAGCTAAAGAACTGTTAGGAGCAATTAGAGGTAAGTATCAAACTATTCCAATACCAAATTCTGAAACTACATTGGATGGAGATGCTTTACGAAGTGAAGCTCAGACGGAAAAAGAAATATTAATAACACAATTAAGAGAGATGTTAGAAGATGTTACTCGTAGGTCATTGATGGAAAGAGATAAGGACGAATCTGATATGCTACAAGAAAAATTACAAAAAGTTCCATTACCAATTTATATAGGATAGGATTAAACTATGCCAAGTCGTTTTTTAAGTCAATCGGATAGAAATTTTTTTACTTCTGTAAATCGAGAATTGGTTGGTAATTTAAAGAAAGATAAAGATGGAATTATCAATCAAACTTGCGTATTATACAGAATATCAGCAGCAGATACGGCAACAAATCTGTATGGGGAAGCGGCTGCTGGAAAAGCATATTTAAAAGGTGTTCAATTACCTTGTTTAATACAAGCAGATGATTTTGATTTTAATACAGAAGAATTTGGACCTGATATGAGACAAACTGCACAATTTTGGTTTGAAAGAGAGTATCTTTCAGAACTTAGTTTAGTTATAGAACCAGGAGATGTTTTTGATTGGAATTATGCGCATTTTGAAGTATCAACTATGAATGAAAATCAATTAGTTGGGGGTCAGGTAGATAGTAATTGGTCAGTAGTATGTAATGCATTTTTAATAAGACGGTCAAATTTACAAATTGAAGCAGGAAGAGCTAATTAATGGCTAGATCAAAACCAATACCAAGAAATATAAGACAACGATTTACTACTCCCCCGTCAAGTAGAGGATTAGAGAGAAAGCGTTCAGATGATAATGTAAAGAATGTTGAAGTTACTTTGATGGATCATGATGCAGCTATTATGTATTATTTTACTAATGTGATACAACCAACTGTAGAGGAAGCTGGAGAAACAGTAAAAGTTCCAGTTTTATATGCAAACCCAGAGAGATGGAAAACTATTAGAAAGAGTGGGCATTTGAGGGATAGAAAAAGACAATTAATTACTCCGTTGGTTGTTTTTAGAAGGTCGTCAATACAAAAAGATGAAACTATACCTGTAGATAAGTTAGATGCAAATGATCCAAAATTATTTTATACCTTTGAAAGAAAATATACTGATAAAAACAGGTATGATAAATTTAATGTTCAACAAGGTATGTTAAAATCTAAAGAATATTATACAGTAGCTATGCCAGATTATATGACTATGACATATGAAGCTATAATTTGGACTCCTTATATTGAGCAAATGAATAGACTTGTCGAAAAGATTAATTATTCAGATGGGGCATATTGGGGAGAACCAGGAAAATTCAAATTTAGAGTTAATATTGAGAGTTTTGAAGATGTTACAGAAATGTCGGATAATGAGCGTATTATTAAAACTAATTTTACATTTAGTTTTAGAGGATATTTGGTACCTGAGTCATTTAATGATTATGTTACTACTACAAAATATTTTAGTCCGTCAAGGTTAGATATTGTAGATGAATCTGAAGGAAGTTTTTCATCTATTTATAGACCAGATACAAGATCTGAAACAGTTAGAATTTTAGGGTCATTGGGGTCTTCATTACCAAGTGGATTAGCAGGAGCAACAGATTTTATTAGAGGTGTTTCACCAGCACTTGGACAAGAGATACAAGATTTACAATTTACTAATGCTTATGATGGAGACACGCGATATATAATGAGATATGGTGGGGAACCTACTAGTTCTGCAGATACTACCGCAGTTTTGACTCTTGGATATGTAAGTGCTTCGTTTTTGGAAAACTTTTCATATTTTTCTGGATCACAATCTTCATCATTGGATACTGCACCTTCTCCAGATAGACAAAATTATACTATATCGATACCTTCAGGACATAAAATAAGAAATGGGTCTGTTTCAGTAGGGGTGAATGGATCTATTTTATCTGCTCCAGATAATCAACAAAGTACTGGTAGCTCTAAAGATTTTTTCCTATCATCTTCAAGTGATGGATTTGTAAGTATAAATAAACAACATCTAAGTTCAGGAACAGTGCAGGGCATTAATTTAGATGAAAATGATAATATTACAATAAACTATAGCACGATAATAATATGAGAACACAATTAGAAGGATATAAGGGAAATTTAAGGAAATTTTACGCACCAGTAAGTGAGTCAAAATTTAATGCTGATAAACTTCAATTCACAGATACGTCTGGTTCTAATTTACCTTATAGAATGAATAATATAGATGGTGGACCAACTATAAAACATGATGTTTTGTCTTTGGGGGCTATGCAAGATTTTAGTAGAGAAAGAATTAAAGTGTGGGGATATTCAGATATATCTACATCCACATCAACATATCAAGAATTTGATTTAAGTGGATTATTTTCAATATCTAAATATCAAGTACGACCAGCATCAGTAAAATTAATTGTTAATAATGTTGGTCAATTTAATAAACTGCCTTGGACTACCACTTCTAGAGTGGATTATTATTTTGCAGATAATTATAAAAAACTGCGGTTAACAAAATTTAACACATATACTACAGGATTCTCATCAGGTCGAGGGATTGGATATGGTATAACTTTAAAAAGTGGTGATACAATTATGTTGAAATATAAAATACAACCAATAGATTTGGGATAAATTATGGCATTAATAGATTTAACAAGACAAGCACAAGCTTCTTCAACTGCAAAACAAGTTTTGAGAGTTTCAAATGTTTTAAACTCTGATACAGGATTGTATGATGTAATTTGGGATACATTTGATTTTGAAGATATAGGAACAGGTTCACTCGATGCTGGTACGACTGGAGTTGTACAAGCGAGAGATATGTACCTGTATGATGAAGATACAGGTGGAAATTTATATACTACTGGTAGTTATGGTAGCAAGTTAGTAGCACAATTGAATCCAGCAGGACATATGTCGGGTTCATTAAAAATTTATGGTGATTTAATTGTGGAAGGTAGTGAGAGTATTGCAAATACGGCTACTATGAGAGTTGAAGATCCTATTATAGATGTAAATTTTAGTGGTTCTACGGCACTATCATCAACTGATGCAGGTATCCGAGTTGGTAGGGTAGGTAGTACAAATGCACAATTAATTTTTGACCATTCTGAAACAAGATGGGCTATTGATAATGCAGCTGGTAGTAATATTAATATAGTTGGTTCATCCACTACCGATACATTAACAAATAAAACAATTACAGGATTAGCAACTTCCACAATGGCAAGTGCTGGTAATTTAACTTTTAGTGGAGATGGTGAGGTATTGGGATTACCCGCGACTGCGAGTGCAAATGGAGCGGCTACTTCAAAACTCTATGTAGACCATAGAAATGAATTTTTAAGAAAGTCTTATGTGAAGAAGGCAGCGTCCTTCGCTGGTTCATCTACTCTAAATGAAATAACTGGTTATCAGACAGCGAGTTTTACAGCCGCTACGGCATCTGCACCAAGTGGATTGACTTCAGTTGGTGAAAATGATTTTGTATTTTTCTTAAATGGACAATATATGGAACATGATGCATTAGAAGTACAACAAAGTGGTAGTAATTTTCTTTTAAAAGTTAATACTACTTCAATAGGTTATGTATTAGAGGGTGATGACGAGATTATCGCTCACGGAAAGTTCAATTCTTAATGAACCTAAATTATAACATAATGGTAATGCCTGAAGGCATCCTATAACGTGCTGGACGACAGTACAAAGGAAAAATTATTTGTGCTGTTTTTTATAATACTGGTCGCTTTGTCATTTATTATCCATATACCTGAATATATTGATACTTGGAATAATAGTCAAGTTAGGTGAAAAAATATTTTCTAATTCCACTTTTCTTTTACTACTATATGATATTTATTTGTATGAGAAAGCGTCATTGGAAAGACAGAAAAAATAGAAGGTGTCCTGATTGTAATAAGATGATTACTTATACCAGAAAAGACACCTTTGACAGAGCAGTTGGAAATAATACTGTATGCAAATCTTGCGCTCAATTAGATAGGAAAGTTAGTTTGGAAGCAATTGAGAAAATGAAAAAACCAAAAACCGCTATTCATAAAAGAAATATTTCTAAATCAATGAAAATATATTGGGAAAAATTAAAACGAGAAGAATATGGCACTTTTGCACAGCAGACAGATTGATCATAATTTTACTGGATCTTATAACCTATCTGGTTCAAGTCAGTCTTTAATTAGTAACCAAGTTGTAGTTGGGTCTAATTTAGGGTCAGCAGTAGCTCATCCATCTGCGTCTATGACTGTTTTACTGGGTGATAAAAAAGGATTTATGATACCATCAGGTTCTTCTGATCCATCAAGTTTATCTACTACCGAAAAAGGTATGATGTTTTATAATAACGATGATTCTATTTTAAAAATATTTGATGGGACTGCGTGGATACCAGCGGGGGATATTAATACAAAAAATACACACCTTTCTATGTCTGCAGATATTGATGGTGATGGGGCTAATAGTTCAATAATTTTTAGAATAGATGGAGTAACTGATGATGATGTAAAATTAAGATTAATGTCAGATGATAGTCATGAAATGACAGGTTCTCTTAATTTATCTGGTAGTTTAACAGTTGAAGATGCAATTTACTCAAAAGGTGATACTGATACTTATATTGATTATACAGAAGATGATGAAATTAATTTTTGGGCTGGTGGTGAAAGATTATTAAAGTTAGATGAAGGAACTACAGATGAAGTAGTTGTTGGAGATGGTGGAGATGTAAATTTTAGAGTTGCAACGTC
>Ga0098040_1000334_pt1 | contig 22094 bp, 32 predicted proteins | sample 7_EtaG_FD_75065 | JGI IMG/M metagenome (GOLD analysis project Ga0098040, IMG submission 75065) | Marine viral communities from the Subarctic Pacific Ocean - 7_ETSP_OMZ_AT15161 metaG | ecosystem: Environmental > Aquatic > Marine > Oceanic | place: Pacific Ocean | collected 2015-01-08
GACGAGAAAGAAAACCTCCCAGGGCAATGGAAAGTTCACCCACACCCCAAACAAGGGGGGAGGCAGGGATGGTTCCCTGCCCTCAAAGAAGTATAAAAAGAAAAAAGGCAATAGAGGGCAGGGGAAGAAGTGAAGTACTTCCTCTTTGCTGCTTTTTTAGTCGGTTGTGCGCCAGAGAATGATGTGTGTGACGGACGCTGTCCTCCGCAGGTCTATGAGACCAGAGTTAGCGATCACGTCTCCCCGTCCTTTGTCTGGATATGTCAGCACACCGGAGAGCTCTGCTCTGAAGACTGTTACGTTCCAGGTGATTCAACTAAGTTCTGCTGGCTTTTAACGGTCGATGACTGTGAGGTCATCGAGTCCGAGTGGCAAGAACTCTACTGCCCCTATCTGGATTCTTCATGCGAATAATTGATCGGCCGGCCCTGTGCTTTGACGATGTGTTACTCCAGCCACAACTGAGCCGTGTTGCCTCTCGGAATGACGGTCAAGTGACCCTTACTATTCATCTCGATGACAGTAGGATCTTATCACTTCCTGTTATTTCTGCAGCAATGGATACAGTAACTGAAACCAATATGGCTTTGGTTATGCTTGCTCAGGGAGGCACGAGTGTTATTCATCGATACCTTACCATCGAGCAACAAGCTCAAATGGTTCAGGATATTTTTGATGTAATTGATGCAACGCCGACCCGCTTTCCGCAGAATGCAAAGTCTTTACTGTTTGCAGCTATCGGCGTTAACGGAGACTATAAGGCTCGCTCTCAAGCTCTCTTTGAAGTGGGTCTTACTGCAGTATGTGTTGATGTAGCTCATGGACACCATTCGGCCATGGAGTCTGCCTTGAGCTGGCTTCACATGAATGCGCCCGCAAGTGTTCACATCATGGCGGGCAATGTCGCGACAGCAGAGGCTTACAGGGACCTCTCTCTTTGGGGGGCTGATTCCGTAAAGGTTGGGATCGGTGGTGGCTCGACTTGCTCGACAAGGCTCAATACGGGTCATGGTGTTCCGACCTTTCAAAGTATACTCGATTGTGCTCAGATGCAAGAAGCCTTGGATAAGCTTACACATATTAGAGATGTCCGCTCACAGCTTGACTGCTCTGCTTTAATTATTGCAGATGGGGGGATTAGAAACCCCGGTGATATCGTCAAAGCTCTTGCCGCTGGTGCTGACGCAGTCATGCTCGGCTCTATGCTTGCTGCGACGGATGCCGTTCCCGGTGAATTTTTCGAAAATGATTCTGGCGATCTCACCATGATCTACAGGGGGATGAGCTCCACTGAGGCTCAGCTTCAGTGGAGAGGGAGGGCCAACGCTCCTGAGGGTGTTGTCGCAACCATCCCCTACAAGGGCTCTACCGTAAATATTCTCCATGCCATTGCCGGAAATATCCGCTCAGGTCTCTCTTATTCTGGAGTGTATAACATTCCAGACCTTCAAGGGAAAGCTACCTTCCTTCGACAGTCCTCCCTTTCCCAAAAGGAAAGTGGGACCCACATTCTCCCCTAGGAACCCCTAATGAGTCTAGGAGCCTTAATCCTTGCAGCTTCTCGAAGGCAGATCCCCGATAACTTAACTCTTCGTATACTTCTTCTTGGTCATCTCGATATGAGTCTTTATGGAGCAAATGGGAGGTGTTCTGAATATAGAGATACCGATCCTGACCTGGTGTACTCACTTCTCAATGATCTTAACCTTTTTTTAGCTGAAAACAATTGGGAAAAGCTTTTTAGTCATTCTGAGGTCTATTCAGAATTTTGTAGATATTCTCGCTCTTGTCTGAAAAACTTCCAGATATCCCAACATGGGATAGATTATCCTGAATCTAATGGGCTCCCCTATCCAGCATGTCCAACTCAAGGCTTTCTGGATCGAACTAGTCAGCGTTTCTGGAAAACCCTGACAAAACAGAGCCTGTACGAGCTATTTAAAGAGTATGGCATTGAAGCCTGTTCCGGCTGGCAGCCAAATGAGCGCTATCGTCGAGGTAGATTTCATCGTATGAGGCAAAGGCAAAGGCAAGGTCAAGACACTTAACCTCTTGTGCGGCGTGCCGCTGATTGGCTCTTCAATGAGTCTCTCCAATCTTTTTCCTAAACTTCTTTCTTCTTTTATCGATGAGCTTTATCAATGTACTCCTCGCTTCAAACGAGCTTATCGAGATGTTGAAACCGGAAATCTTTTCCATCATTCTGAGAAGATTTTTTTTGGGCCTGTCTATTATGACCACATGAAAATGGCTGGTCCTATTGCCAAGCTCTCCTGCAAGAGGATGTTGGAACCCACGCTAAAGGAGGTTCCCCCATCTTCTGATGCCTTTTGCTTTCACAGTCCCGGAACTGGCAGCTGGGGTTCTTCCTCCGCCTTTCTCTTTGTCCGCAGCAAGCAGAATGGTCGTCATGACGAGCCCTCCCTCTACAATGTGGGTTATCGCTTGGTCGAAGCTTCTAGCTGCTGGAGTGGCAGGTGCTACCCCTCCTACAATGTCTTAGATTATAGCAAGCTAGAGAGGCTTGACGGCACCTCTCTCCTCGAGCAGGTTAATCAGGCGCTTTCGATGAAGCCTGAGGATTCCGATCTCTCCTCTGGATTTTTACACTGCTTTAGCGTTATCCTCAAGAACAAGGAAGCTTTGAATCTTTGGAATAAAGTGGCAAGAAGTGCTCGATTTGACTTTGATCAAATCAGTTCTTTTCCCACTGGAGCCTCTACTCCAATCCTCCTTCCTTTTTCCTCAGATCTTCATGGGCCCCGGTAGCTCAGCTGGATAGAGCAACGGCCTTTAAGTTGCAACGATAGTTGCAAACAGGAGCCTTTATAGAGAAACAGAAATCTATAAAGTGAACGATACTATAACGGGGAAACCTTAACTGGTAATGCTGATGGCAATCCCGTGGAAACTTACAGTCGACCCGTATACTGGTCTCATGGTAAAATAATGCCACCATGATAAACCATTATACTAAGAATAAGGGCGACCTAGGAGTCTTGAAGGCTAAGTGTGACCTTTGTCAAAAAGGCTATTTAGTACTAAATCCAGAGACAGAACATGCACCATTTGATTTGGTTGTATGGAAAGATTCACTCTTAGGGTAGAGGCTCCAAAGAATAATCAAAAGCAAGGAATCAGATTTGCTGATGATTACTGTGAGGTTCCGTAGAGACTATGCGTATCGCACCTGAAATGGTGAAGAGATAGTCCAGACCACAAACAGCGCAAACTGGTAGTGAAAACTATAGTTGGTAAGCTAAGCCGTGGGTCATAGGTTCGAATCCTATCCGGGGTACTAAATAGTATGAGTAAAGTAATAATGTCAAAAGACGATCCCTTTGTGCCTCTCCCTGCCCCCCGTCAGGAGTGCAGTGAAGCTCCAAATCTTTGGAACTGGGACCCACTCCAGTTTCAAAAAGAGATCCGAGATCTCTCTGTCTCCTCTAAGTGGTCTCAAGAGGAGTTTATTCATTTTCTTCTTTCTTATATATGCTATCCCGGCCATGTCTTAGGGCTCCCCTTTGAAGAGTGGCTTTCGGGAGAGTATCTAGAAGCGCTGGTTGAGTCTAAGCAATCTGAGATATCAGAACTGCGGAAAGCTCTCTCTGAGTTCAAGTCTCTGGGAAGGGCTTTATTGGTTCTTAAGCAAGAACAATAAGGCTCTGTAGCTCAGTGGCAGAGCGGGGGAAGCCCCCTTACGCGCGGGTTCGAGTCCCGCCAGAGCAAGGGCCGCGTGAGCGCAACAGTTTAACTAGCAACAAAACTCCCGACGGGGACAGGGTCTGTAGCTCAACGGTAGAGCACCGATGTGTGGACGCCCATGCAACGGGCTGGAGAAGATGCGGGTTCGATTCCCGCCAGACCAAGGAACCCCCCTCCTCAAAGGGAACAGGTGCATCTGATTTCTGCGAGGAGGGGGTATTACGTTTGAGAGGTTGTGAGTCTGTAGCTCAGTTTGGCACCGGGGGGCTGACGATGAACCATAAAGCGCAGCGTGCGGCGTTGATGAACGCTATTATCTACGAGGTAGCCACGACGGGCCGACGATTCTTCTCCCACGCGTCGAACATCAGTTACCTGGAACTCGACGCTCGTGGCCGCGTATGGTTCGTCGATTCGTATACGGAAAGACGCATATATACGCACTACTCTCAGCGATGGCGCGGGTTCACCAATGGCGGCACCATGCGCGCCCTTGTCCAAACAATGCGCGACTTCATCACGGGCGCGCGAGAGGGAGCTACAGCAGACGCCGTGATGGGTCACTTCGGCCCGTGGCCCGATTGGTATAACGGCGGCGACCCTTGGGGCTACGGCGAAGCCATGCCCTCTCTTCGAGAGCGTGTGCGAGTCTTGATGAAAAGCCCCGATGTGCGTGACGACTAGGGCCGCGCCAGAAGTCTTCGGCTGCGAAAGACGACGCGGTGCGGCATGTTTTGCGCTCAAGGACTAACCGTGGAATCCGCCGCCGACCACAAGAAAGGAGGAGAGACATGATGGTAATCTGCTACAAACCGACCGAGTACCAGGCCACCCCTGATGGGGGTGCGGTCGAACTGGTCCGGAAGGCGGCGGCAGCTTGTGGGCCCTGGATTCGCGAACCCATGGAGGGGGAGGCCGATAGCGACCTCGCTGGAGGTGAGGATCGCGACAGTGACGCCCTCTGCCCGTGCGATGCCCGTGAAGTACGTATCCTCACCTCCAGCGAGGTGGTGGTGCAGGCGGCGCGCGTCCTTGTGCGGAAGGGTGAAATCCATCACACAAGGATCCGCTTCGAACACCACTGGGTTTCGAGTGATGGACAGGCTGGTAGGACCTGCATACACGCCGATGAAGATGGGCGGCTGGCCGAATGGCCGAATGGCTTCTGCGAGCAGTTCCACCAGTTCCTGGTGGAGCTGCTCTGAGCAGCGCAAGATGGGCTTGGGATCTGGTATAATAGTACTGATTCGGAACCCCCACCCAGACGTGAAAACACTCGGCCGCACTGAAGTAGCGCGAGGGTGGGGTATTACGCTTAAAACAATCAACAGCTTAATTGAATGGTGTCATGATTCCTTTTTTCTTTTCCTATGCACTGCCCTGCTTTGCGGTGACTACTTCTCTTGTTCTTTTTTACCACTGGTTTGACAGGCGACGAACCGCTCGATTCTCCAGTGAGTTTCTTAAGGCTTTTGCCGCTGGGTCTTCTGGCTCCAAGTAGGCCCCTTTCCTGAGGCTCTCCTCAAGGATCCCCCATGTCTGATATCCTTTCTAGATTGAAAACACTTCTTAATTTTCATGGCCTCCTTTCTTCTGCTTTATCCGAAGAAGATAAGAAGAGTTTTTTTCGTTTTGCTTCCTCCCTCGAGACTGATATCCGACATGCTCTCAGGGAGAAAGGGCAGCTTGCAAATGCTCTCTTCCATCAAGATCTTCCTTCCGATTTAGGCCTCTCAACTTTTGATGAAAAAAGAGTCGAGGCACAACTTTTGGCTGCTGATGCAAGCTGGAATGAAGATATTGTAGAGCCTGATAGTCTGGAGGTTTCTAACGGTGCTTCTAGTATCGACCTTCGCATTCGTCAGGGTCTTGGCTGGACCTGGGAAAAGCCTTACGTCAAGAATGGTCAGTTTTCCTGGTGCGGCGCTGAAGCCGCCTGGTGCCTTAAGGCGGCAGGCCTCAAGGTGTCCCTGCGCAAGAAGGTTATGCCTAGTTGTTTCCGACTCTGGGACTTCTGCCACAAAAATGATGATGGAAAGCGCTGTATCACAGACTTTAATCTAGCCCAGCCTGGTGACATCCTTGTCGTTGGCAATTCGGACAGCCCCAGATGGGGTTCTCATATCACTACTATCTTGTCCAGCTTTAAGGTCAGTCTCGGCGATGTAGAGAGCTTTTACGTTCATGAAGGCAATGCAAAGGCTTACGGACCCCGAAGAGACGTCCCTGGCTATTACCGTGAAGGTGTTGGCCGTCAAGATCGACCAGCTCGCCCCACTGGAGATGGCTCTTATCATGCAATGTTTATTTATCGCTTCCTTCCTGAAGATTATGTCTCTGACTAATGCTTTTTGATCCTGATAACTTTCTCCTCTCCTTTTATCTTCTTATGGCTCTCGGACACTGGCTCTCAGTGAATCTCTTCTTTGAGGCCAAGGATGTTTCCTGGGCTCACTTGGTGATTAGTTTTCTTTGGCCTTTAGTCCTTCTGTGTGCGCTCCTATTTCTTCTGTTTAAGCCATTTATTTCTGAAGAGTGATCTATGTCCTTTGTGCCAAAGTACTCCACCCCCCTCGTCGACGTGATCTCTCCTGGTCACGGAGTTGCTCCAGTCGCCGTTAAGGCTTCTGAGCTCTCTCCGGAGGAAAGGGAATGGGGAAATGCTTATTCGGTCTGTGCTCCGCCTGTCACTCCCGACTTTGATTGGCCATGGAATTATTTTGGGACTCAAACATGCTGTGGGAAAATGAGGCGGGAAGACAGCATGGCTCTCCCTCTCTTTAATTTTGAGATTCTTCCACAGTACTCTAATCGTGGCTTCCTGACTACTGTCTGTGAGAAGTGGCTTAAGAAACACTTTCCCCGTTTCTTCATCCTTTCCACCATACAGCTTACAGGAGAGCTGGAGACTTGCTCTGTTCGCTTAGAGCATATCGCTCCTGTCATCGACTACAACTCTCTGACTCCTGGACCTCCACGCACTTGTGACCAGTGCTCGAGAGAACCCGCCATTTTCAACTTGTTCACGAGACAGAAAAAAGCTCTAGGGCCAAGTGGCTTGAACCACTTCAATACAGGCAACTCTACTTTTGTTCAGGCTGAAGAGCTTTGGCAACGAGGAAATTACAAATGGGGACAGGGATATCGTTGGTGCCTTCGATGCATTTACTCTCACTCTGAACTCTTTAATCTCTTTCATGAGAGCCACTTAAAATTACTTAAATCCATATGGCCTCGAGCTCGACTGACAAAAAGGGATAAGCCTGATGTGTCTCGGCACTATGCCCCCAACGCCTATGGGCCGATCGAGATTACCGAGTTCGAGATGAAAGCTCATCGGCTTGAACTCAAAGAATCTACCAAATTTTTTAAATATATTAAACGAACTTATGGAGCCGACTGTCCAGCTGATTTAATCGGCGGCTTAGAGGATTAAGGAAATAGACATGGAACTCGTAAATCTTCAATCACGCCCTCCTGCCTCCAGTGATCTCGCAGAAGAAGATCCCGTTGGTATTCATGATATCTCTGCAAAAACTTGTCTTGAACGTTTTTTGATCTATGGCGGTTCCTCTTATTCCGCTGCATCGACTGCTTCTCGCAAGCATCTTTCAAGCGAGGCAGAGTCTCAGATGAGCTCTATCGTCTCTGAGCACGGCTGCCGTGTGGTGATTCTGATTCATCAAATCTCTACGGCAAAACCGGCGCGGGCTCCTCGCAATAGCTATGCAGCCCAGCTCCTTGGCTTCTGTGCTGCCAAGGGGGACGTAGACACTAAGCGCCTTGCGCTCAAGGTCCTCCCCTTCGTTTGCAGGATCCCTACTGATCTAAATATCTTCATCAACAACTACCGCCATTATGGCGGTGGCTGGGGGCGTTCCTTTAAGAGAGCCGTCCAGAATTGGCATGTCTCAAAGAAGCCTGCTAATCTTGCTCGTCTTCTAAGCAAGTACGGGAACCGCGAAGGCTGGAAGAGCGAAGACAGACTCCGTCTTGCTCACATAAATCCGACAAAGTTTCCCTTTCATGCCCCGGTTCTTAAGTGGTTCACAAAAGATGATCATGATTTTTCCTCCGAGCTTCCCGTCCTGCTGGATTCGTTGAATCCTGACGCGAAGAGCGCCGTCAAGGCGCTCGGCTATCTTCAGGCTGTTGAAATCATTAAAGACAACCCTAATAACGTTGGCCTTATTCTGGACCTGGTAAAGGCCGAGGGCCTTCCCTTCCAGGTAATCCCAACTACTCTCTTGAAGTCGATGGAAGTCTGGTCGGCCCTGCTTCCGACTCTCGGACTTACTGCGCTCCTGCGCAACACACGCCGCTTTAGGGATGAGGCTTTCTTTTCGGATCCTTCTTTTCAAGAGCTTTATATTTCTAAGATTTCGGATGAAAGTGCCATTGCCGAGTCTCGGATTCATCCCTTCGGCGTCCTTCAGGCATACCTGGCTCTTGCTTCTGATACCCCCTATGCTAACGGGACTTCGGTTATCAGCGAGGACGCCTATCGAGCCGTCTCCGGGGCTCTCTCGAACGCATTCCTACTTGCCTTTGGCAATGTGACTCCTACCAATAAGCGCATGCTTATTGCTCTCGATGTCTCTGGTTCGATGAGCTTTAATGTGCTTGGGACTGATATCACCTGTGCTCAGGCTTCTGCCTTTATGGCTTATTATTATGCTAAAACTGAGCCTAATGTAGATATTAGATGCTTTTCCTCAAGGCCGTTGGAGGCCTCGCCCCGCCGGTGGACCGAGTCCCTGGAAGATCTCAACAATTTATTTGCCGAAGATGGTTCCGACGCTCTTGCCCTTATCGAGAAAGGCATTTGGCGTCGTAACTTTGGAACAACGGATTGTTCTCTTCCTTTTCTGGAAGCAACTCGTGAAAATCTTTCTGTTGATGTTTTTATGGTTTTCACTGATAGTGAGACCAATTCAAACTCGCAACCTCCTTCAAGAGCTCTTCAGCAGTACAGAGAGGCTTCTGGTATCGATGCAAAGCTCGTAGTCAATGCAATGCTGGCTAATAAGATCTCTATTGCAGACCCCTCTGATCCAGGGCAGCTAGACGTCTGCGGCTTTGATGCAGGCGTCCCTCATGTCCTCAGTGAGTTCATGAAGTGATATTAGATAATTCCTTATGGCATGAGGATTGATTTTTTTAAAAAGAGGTGAGTCGGAGACTTGGTAAAATGGCTGAACCATTGAGTTGTCAAACTTTGATTCTTAGTGATCTTCATCTTGGCAGCAGACACTGCAATATCGAGAAGCTTTTTAAGCTTCTCGAAAAGGTTCGTCCCAAAACTATCTTTTTAAATGGGGATATTTTTGATTCTTTACCAAAAATATCCCCCTCTGGGAGGCTAAAGCTTCCTATTAGGCATCTTCAATTTCTGGAAAAAATTTTTGGCCTAACAAAAAAAGGCATTCATCTGCACGTTCTTCCGGGGAGTCATGATGCTTTTCTGAATGTCCTCGTCCCATGCTGTCTTCTTTTTGACGACTGGGACAATGTACTTACTACTTCTGATAAATTTGTCTATGAAGCCATCGACGGACATGCCTACTTAATAGTCCATGGTGACATCTTCAGCGCCCCCCTCAAGCAGAAGACTGGCCGCTTTGTCTCCTGGCTTGGCGACTGTCTTTACAATCTTCTCTTGAATTTTAATACTTTTTCTAGAAAATTCTTTCGTAAAGAGTTTTCTGTTCAGGTTAAAAATTACTTTCCTGCAGTGAAGTCTTACTTCGCTTCTTTTAAGTCTCTTGCTGTAGAACACATTGCCAAGCACCGTTTCTTCTCCAGGTCTGCCTCTCGAATCTCGAGGGAGGATCGAGAGCTTAGTGGAATCATCTGTGGTCACATACACAATCCTGAAATTGCACGGGTTGCCCTTGCTCGAGGCAAGAGCAAGCTTTCTGTGGACTTCTTTTTGTACATGAACTCAGGTGACTGGGTGGAGAGCTGTACAGCTCTTGTCGAGATGGATGACGGTACCTGGACTTTAATCTATGTTGATTAGTTTTCTCATTAGTTTTTGTGTCTCTCTTTGCCTTTGCTCTCTCGTTCTCCTTGTCATTGACGCCCGTTTGCGTGCACAGCAAAAAAAGAATCTTCTTTATCAGCGTCAAATTAATGATCTTTCTGAGAACATATCCAGGCTTCGAACTCTTGTTAAGACTCGCGGCCTTGCGACTGAAGCCCTGGTAACTAAGATCTCAAGAGCTGAGCGAGCTCTTTTAGCTCTTGATGTTACTGCCAGAGTTAAGACCGAGACTCCTCCAGACTCCTTGAGTGGCACCCTAAAGTTAAAAGACGCTAGGGGGAAGACAGCTCTCGTTGATGCAGAATTTTTCTTACATTCTATCAAAAAGTAGGTGATTGGTATCTTGTCCAGGGGATAAGATTTGAGGTGTTCGACTTGTGGCTATGCGTTAAACGGAGGCATCAATGGATGCTTTTGCACTCCATTATCCCCTCCCGCTCAAACTTCTTTTCGTATGCCGAAAGGCTACCCTCTAAAAGAACCCGCCTCTTATAGATTTGCTTATAAAATAAGCAACAGCATTCACTTTAATGAGTGGAGACGCTGGAACTCCAAAGACCCCAAGGCTCAGTGGTCACGTATACTTGCCCACTTAAGAAAGCAGAAGTTTAATTTAAACTACAGAGACTACTGGGTAGAATATCGTTATTCCGGTGGTCTCATCTCTCAGGGGATTAGATCATCTGATCTATAAGGCGTACTCCTTGATTCCGGAGGAGCCTTTTTTGCAATATCTTCAGTCTCCGTCTGAAGATACTAGGACGTCAGGCTAGACTCCGGCTCCGCCTTCGTCAAGCCCAACGTCCCAGTAAGCCAAAAACGTCCTATAAAAGCACAGTCTAACTCACTCGATGAGGGCCACACCGCACCATAGGATTGTTAGTGCCATCATTTTGATTGATGGCACTAACGTTTTTGGCTTTTGCTTTTACTCCGAATTTCGGAGCAGGAATTGCTTTGAAATCTCCGCATTTCATTGCTCGATTTCTATTTTCTCGTCGACGGTTTGGGTCGAGAGAAAATTAGGACCAGTCGCAGTCCAGCGAACTGCGACTTTCGAGATTTGCCCCCCCTTCGGGGGGGGCAAATTTCTTGAAAAACCCAGCTTAAATTGCTAAAATGTCTTTGCAATCAAGCTTTTAGCTTTGCTTTCCTGAAACCAAAAAAATAATATATCTTTGGAGTTTTCATGTCTCTTCCGAACAAGGAGCGTGCAGCGAATCTTGCACGCATTAACAGAGTTATCTCGACAGTCACCTCGGACCTCACCGTTCACGGTAACGATTTAAAGCTGGAGGTGAAGACCGCCTTGGAGGCAACCCTTGCCTTCTATCATCGAAAGCGTGAGGCTATTGAGGGCCTCACTGAGACGATGACTGCCTGATGCTACTATCCTCTGAGTCTGTTGTTGACATCTCAGACTTAGGGGCCAACCTGAAAAATGCCCTCCACCATGCCCGCCTCGTAGCCTCAGAGTCACAAGTCTCCTTCCGACATGGGGCCGTTCTTTTTAGAAAAGGTCGTATCTACGGAAGGGGCTGCAACAAATATAGAACAATTGCTTGGGCCTGGCGTCAAGCCTCCAGGGGCTTGGACGATGAGGTTAGACTGAACAACATGCATGCGGAAACTTCCTGTATGCATAATGTGTCTAGAGATTTAATATCCCGAAAAGATATTTTCGTTGTCAGGATCAATCCTTCATTTCTTTTGCGTCAGTCTCGTCCTTGCCCTTCTTGTCTTTTAAATATGAGAAGGAAAAAGATAAGAAGGGTTTACTATTCTATTGATGCTACCAGTATTGGCTTAATTAAATTTTAAGATAAAAGAAAAAAAATGACATTTGTTACTCCCGTTACGTCGCATACGCCTGACACGTCAGTTGCTGCCGCTGCTTCCCCTGAGGCGTCTATAAAAAAAAAGCTTACTGGTCCTGGTGCAAGACTCTCTGACAATGAACTTATTGCTCAGCTTGAGCAGAGGCAGGCCAAGGGGAGGTGCTTGGATCTCCCCTCCACTCAGGACTTAATGACAGAAGAGGAGATGGCCCTGTCTCTACAGGCAGCTCTTGCTCAGCCTCTTCCCGACTCCTTTGCGGGGCTCTTCAACGGGGGGCACAGTCCCTACGCCCCCCTGGGACAAATCATTCTTCCAATTGTTCTTGACCCGAGAGATAGACAGAGAATCTTTATCGGTTTTCCTCGAAGCTCGGTTTCGTACCACTCTGCCCATGAGTCTGCCAAGTTCTCTCCGCTACAGCCTTTCCAGAGCTATGCGGATCGCAGATTGTCTTCCTCAGAATCTTTTACGAGAATTTTTGAGGGGCTGCTGCAAAGCTCGAGGATTGAAACCTACTACCGGCATGCGGCAAAATTAAATTCCTATCAGAATACTCCAAGCAACTACATGGATCACACTGTGAATCAGGATCCATGGCCTCGAAGGTCTGGTTTCCCCGATGCGGTTACCGTCGATCGAGTTGCTCTTTCGAGTCCCGTGTTCTGTTTTGATTATGGTTGTAATCTAGGAAATGTTTCTTCTTCTGCCGGCTCGAACTGGAATGCTCATGCATTCATCAGGTATCTTAATGGGGCGAGTAAAGACATCGTAATTCCATCCATCAAGAATACGAGTGATCCTGTTAGGTGGCTCCCTCTTTCGGATCTCAATTCTTTTTGCGGTTACAATCCCACAGTAGAACTGCTCGCTGCTATTCTTAAACTCTCTGCGGTATTTGAATAAATGACTGTTAAGAAAACGTTTTTTCAAAAGCTTGCAGGCTTCATCTCACCGACTCCTCCTGACTCTTTAATTCCTTCTGGGAATTTTATACAGAAGAATGGAATTACTGTCGATATTTCGGATCCTTCCGTCTCTCTTCAGGATATTCTTGTTTTCTTTGAGAAAAGACTTCCGTGGCTTGAGATTGTATTGAGCCCGCAACTCCCAGATGATGCGGACAGTGACTCAACCAAAGAGCAGGTCTTTAACCATTTTGCCGAAGTGCTTGAGGCTCAGTATACTGAGTGGACTGAAGCATTTAAGCAGGGACCGCTTAAGGTTACTTAATTATGAGTGAGAATAAAGATTGGCTAATTATCTGTGGCCCAATCTTCGGTGACAAAATCAGTTATCATATAGTAAAAGGTCCCGTTTCTACTGGAGCGTTGAAGCAAAGGGTCCAGGCCCTGACGAAGGCGGAGCTTTTAAAACGCCGAAAACTTTTCTGCTCTTTCAGGCGTTGTGACAACCCCCTGGACGACACTCCTGTGTCGTCTGTCTTGCCTCATCTGAGGATTTCTTCTGCTTTTTCTTCAGTCTTTCGTGTAGTAATGGTCGGTCCTGAAAACTGGCTGAAGATTGTTGATCAAGATATTTTTCAAAAAGGATTATGATGTTCGGTAGCTATAACCCGGTAGGGAAAGATCTCGAAAATCTTCTCTGTACCGTTCCTGCGGTGCGAATTTCCATTGTACGTTCGGGAGAAAAAGTTGAGCTCTTTGCCACTGTTGGCAATGACATCAACTTTATCTCCTCCATCGAAGTGAACGACTTTTCTCAAGACGGACTCTGGACGCTCCTTAAGTCCGGAGTACAAGACTTGACCTCTAAGCTCTCCTCTCTTTCCAATGAGGAACTTAGTGAGATCTCAAAAGACTCCGTTCTTGGAATGCACTTTCAGTCTCAGGGGGAGCCTCCCGCTCAGCCCCGGACCCAGACCCCCACGGGTTTTTCGCAGGCCCCTTCTGCTTTGGGTAGTTCTTATTTGGCTCCGCCGAATACAGGTGTGCATATTGCAGCGTCTCCTCCTCCCTCTCAGCAAGATGCAGTCCAGGCAGCTCTTGACGCTCTGAATGCATCTTCTCTTTCTTTTTCTTATAGTTCTCCCGTGCAGTCAGATGATTGCTCGAGTCTTCCACCTGAAACTCAGAAGAGAATTCAGGTTCTTTCCAAGTCCCTTTAAGGGCATTAAAAGGTGTGACAACAATGGCACAACGACGAATTGCAGTGTACAACAACAATCAATGGGACATGGGGGCGGCAGTCACCCCCGAGCAGTTTTTGACTGCGGCTTTGGTGCCCCACTTCCCTGACCTTGCCGGTGCGACCTACACCAAGGTCGAGACCCCCGAGGCTATTCGCTATGAGTTTGCGAAAAGCGTAGGCGAAAAAGGTTAACACTTATGTTCTTCGCTAAGGCTTTTGCCTTTTTTGAAGAGCTGGCGCCGAAGGAACAGGAGACCCCTCGAGTAGACCTTTCCTTTCTCATTAAGGATTTAAGTGTCTATGAGGGGCTCCTGGGCCTTCAGTCGCTTACCTCTACTCCGATCTTGAATCAGCCGCCTGAGGGCAGTGTTCCTGATGATTCATCTTCTTTTAATTTTACTATATTAGATCTCTACACAGAAATTGGCAACTTGCTTTATGCCAGCACTGCTCCTGAGTCTTCCCCTGTTTACAATTTTACTAGGGTCCACAGAAGTGCTCTTGCCATGAGACCCGCAGTTGATCCTGGTTTTCTTTTTATTTAAGGTATCGGTATGATTCAGGAAAGTCTTAAAGCTCTTTGCGCGGCCGTCCCGTGCTCAGCGGAGAGGGAAGAGCCGCAAGGGGACGAGGCTCCGACGGAAGGGGGTCCTGAGTCCTACTGGCTCAGCCTCACTCCTTCTGAAAAGTATAAACTACTTTATCGCAAGCTGATGTTTCTCGAGATTAATGAGCTTCTTAAGACTGAAGGGCTTGCTCAAAGGTATAAGCGCCCTATTAGTCTTGAGGGGTTTTCGCGGGACCTTACAACTGGCTTCAATGTTTTTCTCTCGAGAGCAGTTAAGAGTGTTCTCGAAAGATTCTTCTCCAATTTAACAAGAGCGGGAGTTCTAGCTTCCCCGCTCCCCTTGTCAAATTACAAACAGATGAGCTCTGATGAGTGGTATGAGAATTCTGATCTCTGTCCTCTGAATAGCTTTCCTTACCGGACCTTCCCTCCAGAGATCTTACCGGGTCTCCAGACTTCTGGTTTTGGAGCTCTTGCCAGCTCTCAGGTTGATGAACTCTTTCAGAATATTCTTACTTTTTCTGAACCGGGGGAGGAATTTCAGACCCTCCTAGCTAGGGCGGACCAGGATCCAGATCCTGAGACTTCTCCTGGAACCCTTCTTGGGAGAGACGAGAGGATCGATACGGCTTTTCGATATCATGTCTCTTCTCAGTCCTCTCCTCCTTTTCACTCGCCAATGCTCTTATACTCCGTCAAAAAAGAGCGTATGAGTCATTGTTTTATTCTTAATTTTTGCGTTCGTGACACTGAGTACTATAAATGGCTTTGTCAAAATTGGTCGCTTATTTGGTCTGCCAGTCCCAGCCCTTTTGTTTCTTACTCTTTTCATGAAGAGACGCTCCCCGGTGTGGCGGGGATTCACTGGATCGTTGTAGCGGTGGATTATAGCTACATCCTCCCTGATGGTGGTTTTCTCGCCCCTCAGATTGCGGGCCGTTCCCCTCCTTTTACCTTTAAGAGCTTTTTGAATTTCTTTCAGAATATCCAAGATTTCTTTATAAATACCTTTAGGGATTATTATAAGGACAGATGGTTTCAGTCCTCTGCTTTTGGACGAGGACTTCGATTTTCTGGACGCGGAGGCTCAGGTCCTTGGCGCACACTCGGCGGCCCCCTCTCGGCTTACTTGGCGAAGAAGCTCGATCAACCACCTGAAGCGCCTCCTCCCACGCAGCCTTGGCATTCCTTACGTCTTTATCTTGCAGATCTTGAACCCTTCCTGACTTTGACAAAATTTGTTAACAGGTCTCTTCTCTGCAGCGACTCAAGTAGATCCATTCGACATTCACGGCTACGCGCCCTGGCGGGTGAGGAGAATGAGGACGGAGCTCCCATCTTTCCTCATTTGATTGAAATTGCAACAACCCATAAGACCTTTTTGTCGAGCCAGGTTGCTCAAGATTATTATCAAACGAATCTCCTTTTGGATTTTAATACCGTTCCCTGCAAGCTTGCGCCGAACCTCTCTGGTTCCGGTGAATCAAGCAAGGACGAGATGGAAGTTGAACCCGAACCCTCGACTTGCTCGGCTGTGACGGCGTCCACCCCGCTGCCGGTTGGCTTGCTGGGGCCGCATCCATCGTCTGGTCCACCTTGGGCCTCTGCCTCCCAGCTTTTTGTCACTTCGACGACGGAGACGTTGGAGGAAATTGCTCTGATCGACTCCTCATTGTTGACAGCGACAACTGTTGGTACCTTGAATCTTCTTAGCTCTCAAGCGGCGTCAAACGACGTGGCGGGGGACCCGTCTAACGATGAGATATTATTTTAATTTTAGCCCCAGAACTAAGAGTGTGAATTAAGATGACTGATGGAACTGGCAGAATTGCTTCAGCAATGGACTGTCCTCGGCGAATTTCTATTGTAATGAACGAAAACGTTCCACTTGTTGAAGTCTCAGTTAGCTCCTCTCCCGGCTTGTCGTCTTCCTCCTCAGAGCCTGATTTAATTCCCGGCCTTAATGTGACGAAGACCTTCCGTGTCCCCTTTTCTTCAATCCGTGAACTTTTAGGGTCAGATTGGTCGACCGGCTTCATGAGTACAACTGAAGACGGTCCCATCTACATTGCTCGCAGAGAAGGCTATCTTCATGCACTTGTGCAAAGAGCTCCCCGTTCAGATCAACTGATTGATTGGCATGATCAAACTTTTCACGGCATGAACACTCCCCGTTGTCTGTTTTACTTTAAACTCAGAGCAACAGAAGACGCTAATCTTTATCGCTATGAATCTTCTGAGATTTATATCATGGACAATTTTCTCGGAGGGGCTACGCAGATTCATAGTGCAAGACGTCTTTGCAATGTCTATGACGATGGAGCTATTTGCTGGGGGGGCATGCGCTTTACAGAGGGACTGACGATCGCGTCGTTGACGACTCTTGCTAGCGATTTTTTTAATATGCCTTTTAACAGTGATCTCCATCCCTCTTTTTCACTTTGGGAAAAAATGAAAAAAGACCCCCTGCTTGCCTACAAAGAGCCCGTAGTCCTTGATTCTTTGAATTCATTTATTGAAAGGTTTTAACTGATGCCTTATTACTCCGATAGTGAACAGCTCGTAATGCTGAATGGGGCCAAGATCCCCCTGGGGACGCTTAGAGATAGATTGAGGAAAAAACTCGTAACCAAACAGAAGCCGGATCAGGAGACGTCTACAATCTCTGATTCGAACGAAGCTGTTCGACTTTCCTTCGAGGAACAAGAGTACTCCGTCTCCCTTGGGGTTGTTCCCGATCAGCCGGACAAGCCGTCGACCCTTTGTGTTTACGGGAATGGTACTCATCTTCTTCGTGAGAATCCAATCGGTCAGTTCTTCCGTAAGATTGATAGTCATAAGATGCCCTCCCTGCCTTCGGGGCCTGCTCCCTTTTTTAAGATGGCCCTGCCTAAGGTCCCCCTTCACATCCTGAGAACTCAAATCGCCTTCTATCGGGCTGTTATGCGGGACTTCGCACAGTCTGAGGCGTATACACTAATCCTCTGGGACCTCGAGAAAGAAGAGTATCTTCTATACTGCCCAGTACAGAAGGTCTCTGGGGCCGCTGTCGACTACACCTTTGATGTTGAGCAGTATCCCTCTTCTCGCTACCTTCAGGTGGTGTCCTGTCATTCGCATAATAGCATGGGGGCCTTCTTCTCCGGCACTGATGACGGAGACGAAAAGGCGGACATGCTATACTGTGTGATGGGTAAATTGGATCAAATGGTTCCAACTCACAAGACTCGAGCTAACCTTAAGGGCAAGCAAGCATGCTTCCTGGAGCTCTCTGATGTTTTTGATGTTTCAGAAGCAGAGTTCGAGGAGCTCTCTCCTCTCTGGAAGCCGGGAGCCTCCCAGGAGACACTCTTCCCCGATGATTGGCTGGCCAAAGTCACTTCTGCGGGGGCAGTCCAGGGGGTCCAGGGGGCCTACGCCCTAGCCGGGAACCCTCTTGACTGGCACTCCTATATGTATAACGGAGCCCAGACTCGTCGATTTACAGGCTATACTCCGACTCATTTTAACCCGCACCCTTTCCCCCGGACGACAGCTCTTGCTCAGCCTCTCAAGGATCTTATCACGGCCCTGAAGACGGCGGAGCCACCAAGGACCTACCATCGTGGTCAGGTCCAAAATAATGGGGTCCTTAACGGCGTCGTGGAGAGTGATGCTCTTGAAGCTTTTATCCTCGCGGCTCTTCAAGAGGGTTTCTGCGAAGAGATGATGGACGCCCTTCACTCCTACCTCCTAGAGGAGGAGGAGATTGAGGGTCCGATTGAAGACTTAAGCTACCTTGACGAGTTCACGGTGGTCGATGACTGCGACCCCGCGTCTCTTGTCGTCGACCCCTTTAGCAAAGATTGGTCGTTCAATGCCTGATACTGCTGCTGATTTTTTCCGCTCAGAACCTCTTACTGACTTTCTTTTTCGCAAAGCTGATCCAATCCTTAATCTTGTTCATAAGATTAGAAAACGAGAGAGGGCAGGTCGCCGATCACCGAGAGTCCCTCTTGACGAGGGCAGAATGAGGGCGGCGCTTGAGACCCTAGGGATGATTTCTTCATCAGACACGTTTTCTGATTTCTCTCTTCCAATGTCAATTCAGCTTGGGGAGACTCTCTCCATCGTCGTGGTTGGCTGTGGCGGAACAGGTTCTCATCTTGTCCCGACTCTCTTGCAGTATATCGCTTCTGCACAGCTGTCTGATGATGGTCTTCTTCCGGATATTAAGGTAATTCTGGTAGACGGAGATTCTGTCGAACAGAAGAATCTTGTGAGACAAAGGTTTGCTCCTTATGAATTGGGGATGAATAAAGCTGAAGCTCTAGCCTCAAGGTATAGCTCTCTTTATGATGTCCCGATTTTTCATGTGAATCAGTATTTGACACTTGAGAATGCTGGGGTCCTTCTTGACACGGAGAACGTTCAGGTGGCCTCTCGCAACGCGAGTCCTCGAAGAGGTTATCAGAACACAAATTTGAATGCGGCTACTCAGATCATCATTGGGGCTGTAGACAATCATTCTGCTCGTGCAGTCATTTATGACCACTTCATTAAAGCCGATAATCGTAGAAGGAATATTTTCTGGATTGATGCGGGGAACGAAGACACCTTCGGTCAAGTGGTTCTCGGTGCTCGTATTGCCACAGAGCATCGAAGCTCTTGGTATTCAGGTGAGTTTGTAGACACCAACTATCACTGGTCTGATGCGAGAATTGCCGAGCCAGTCTTGCCCTTTGATCTCCCCTGTTTCTTCGATCGCTTTCCCGAGCTGTTCCGCACTCTTGGAAGAAAAGATCCGAATGCTTTAGGCTGTGTTGAATTGACTGAGCTAGATCCTCAGACTATTCAGGCAAATATGATGAGTGCTTACTGTGTCAACTCCTTTTTAACTCAGATTTTCTCAAAAAGGATCACTACATCCTATTTGAAATTCGACACGTCAACCGGGGCTACAACCCCTCGGTTCTTGACCAAGTCGAATCTCTTGGCAGATCGGGCAATGATGCAGGATTCAAGAAGGGATATCCTGACCTTTCTCTACTCCCTCTCACTGCTTGAGCCTACAGGGACAGAAAGCGACCCCCTGTATGTGCCTGGCTTTGCGCGCTGGATCGCGGATTACATAGGCGGTTCCGGCCGCCTCGGCAGGCATGATCAGATACTAAGCCTCAACGAAATGAGCCCCCTCGCGTGCTTTGAGCCTTATTTTACGTGACCGCCCCCCTCTATGTGAGCTGGAGGGTTCCGAAGAGCAATGGCTCTTACAGGATTGTCTCTGAACCCTCTCCTGACCTCAAGGCGGAGCAGCATCGGATACTCGAGGCCCTTTCCCTCTATGGTTTTCACGATGCAGTTCACGGCTTTGTGAAGGGGCGTAGTCCCCTCACAAATGCTGCTCCTCATTTGAACAAACGCTATGTCTTAAACGTAGACATTGCAGACTTCTTTCCTTCCATCCTATCTTCGAGGCTTCTTCCAATTCTTTCATCCCTCCTTCCCCCTCCACTTTTAGAGAGAATTGAAGCCTCTTGCCTCTACAGAGATGCCCTGCCCCAGGGCGCTCCCACCAGTCCAGCTTTAGCAAATTTCTTTTTAACTGACCTGGATCATTGTGTCCATCAGTTTGCTGTTTCTAATTCTTTAGAATACACTCGCTATGCTGATGACATGACCCTGTCTTCAAGCTGTGACTTTCTTAAGGTCTATCGTAAAAAAGTCATGACTTTTTTACGATCTGCACTGTCTAACTATGGATTATCATTGAATCCTAGGAAGACAAAACTTATGCCTTATTATCAGCGTCAAGTCGTTACCGGGATTCTCGTGAACAACAGAGAGCCCGCTCTGCCTCGTCGTTTTAAAGAGGCTTTGTACCTGCGACTTAAGGGGCGAACTTTTTCTGATCTTTCTGATTCTGAATTGGGTCAGCTTTATTTTGTTCGCTCAATTTCTTCGCGGTCCTACTCTAAAATTCTCAAGGGGGTTCTAGATGTCCCAGATGAAAAACTTCTGTGACCCAGACGCAGACCCTTCAATTCTTTCGTTGGCTTGGGGGTTCCTTTCCTCCAGTCAAGAACTGCAAGAGCTTCTTTCCACGGTTGATCTTGTGCCCACTTCAGCTGGGAAGTCTCACTTAAGAGGCGTTATAATTAATGACTTAGCCAAGCTTAATCTACTTGTTGAAAATTACTTTGGCTTTACTAATGGAGAAAAATCTTAATGGCAAATATGCCTGAATACATTTCTGATATTCGTTTCTATAAGACTGATGGTCGCGGTGCCTTTGAGGCTTCGGGGTCCTTGACGGTGGCAAATGCCCTCGCCATCAAATTCACTATCTTTAATACAAATAATGTTATGCGTCTTGTTCTTCCTAATGAGAAGAATCCAAACTTCGACGACTCGCGTCCCGGGGGACGCGACAACCCGAAGTATTACGATCTCGTCTTTCCAATCACTCGAGAGTCTCGAGAGGCGCTGGAAGGTGCCGTTATCCAGAAGCTCCTTGAGGAGAGAGGGACGACAACACAAATGAATCAGGGCATTCCTTTCTAGGATCGCCTCTGCCTCTTTGTGTTATAATTCTTTTCCCATTCACATAGAGGTTTTTCAATGTCAAAAAAAGAAGAAATTATTTCTGATCCAAATCAGATGTCCTTTAAGGTTTCAGATTGCGAGATTCAAACTCCCGTCAATCCTCGAACAGGAAGGGGCTATAGATGGCCGGCAAGCAACGGAGAGGTCCCCCTCGAAGGCAAGCCGGGCAAGGAGTCGGAAGGCTCTCAGCAGTCCCGTAGGGTCGTTGTAACGCACGTCCCTACGGGTATTGCCGTGGCCGAAGACCGTTTTATGGCTTTCAGAAATAAAGAACTTGCTTTGCTTGAGCTAGAAAAATTAGTTAATAATTGGATCGAGCGCCAGCAGAAGTCACAAGAAGCTAATGATTGATGGTTTCAATTCAGACAATGCTCAGAGCTTGTCTGATAAGATCATCGATCTCCTTAATCAAAATGAAGGAACGACAGTAGAAAAAGTTTTTGCTGTAGCACATGTGCTGCACGCAATTGGTGAAACGATGTACGACAAGGATGATGTTAGAAGGGAATCCTTAGAAGAAGACTATAACGAATCCCCCTCCTGGCCTGCAGCTTTAATGCTAACTTCGTATGTGCCCTCTGATCTTCTTAAGAAATTTTCAAAAATTAAAGAAGACCAGGAGTTTACAGAAGATGTCAACTAATGTTGATGATGTTATCTACCGACCAGCCTCAGCCAACTTCTTTTCAAAGACTGGAGGTCAGTTCCAGTTTGTTGTTGGCTCCCCCACCTGGAAGAACCCAGAAGATTCGAACGGAAAGTCGATCTCCTGGGTCTACAAGCAAGGTGCTGTCTTTGTTGAAGCGGCACCCCCTGACCCAAATAACCCCGGTCGCCTAGACTGGAAGAACAAGAAGATTGTCCTTGCCCTTAGTGACAAGGACATTGGCGAAATCCTCTATGGGATTCGCACGAACAAGCCGACTAACAACGGAGAGCTTGTTAAGATCTTCCATTCTAATGATGATCGCACTGTGGTTAAGACCTTTAAGATCCTCCAAGGAAGGGATGAGACCTGGGCGCTTTCTTTGCATGCCAAGGCCCCCGGAGTAGACACGAAGGTTCACGTCTATATCAAGGGTCCAGACCTCATGCGCCTTACCACTCTCTTACAATCGGCTTTGCCGGTAGTCCTGGGGTGGGATAAGGCATGAAGTTAAAATCAAACGCAACAATACATCCAGTTGAATACTCTTACGGAGA